>Ga0307515_10006172_pt1 | contig 24074 bp, 26 predicted proteins | sample 17_EM_MG_FD_194513 | JGI IMG/M metagenome (GOLD analysis project Ga0307515, IMG submission 194513) | Populus trichocarpa ectomycorrhiza microbial communities from riparian zone in the Pacific Northwest, United States - 17_EM | ecosystem: Host-associated > Plants > Roots > Unclassified | place... | reverse complement strand
TCATCCCCGCTGACAAATGAAAGCTAAAAGATAGACCAAAACAGAGAAACAAACAAAAAGAAAGGAAAAGAGAAGATATATGCCCACTGCCGCCGCTCCCCGCATGCTCCCCGCACCTGAGTCATCATCTGCACCCGCTCCGTGCCGTTACCATTCATTTGGGCGGGAACTTCCTGACTTCAGTAGCCGCCAGGAAGTCCACCACGGCTTGATCGCATTCTTCCGTGGAACACAGCACAGAGACCTGCACTTGTCAGCATTTGCCCGCTTTCCAGCCTGTCACCTTTCCCACCGCTTTCCAGAGTGCCTTCTGCTGGACTCTCCACCGGCTGCACTGGCGGAAAAGGTGCTCCCGCGTCTGGGCCGCTGTCCCTGCACACCTCCAGCATCTATCGTCCTCTCGGTGGCCGAACTGTTTGAGGTAGACTCCAGTGGGTGCATGCCCGCACTTTAGTTGTTACAACCTAGTAGCCAGCAACTTCGCGCTTGTCATCGAGACAGGTCTCTTGGTCCCCGTCTTACCCTTCAGTCTGTAGCTGAAGTGGTTGCTGCATTTGTCAGCCTTCCACTTCGCCTTGGCTGCTGACCTTCACTCAGAGATTGGTCTAGCTCTATTCGTGGCCGAGGTGTACGGCCGCTCTATCACTGTGCTTCCGCTTGCGTCCCAGGCTATGTTGACCTGACAGTCTGCCTCTTCATTTCCGGGGATGGAGAAGTGTCCCGGTGTTAGGGGTAGTTTCCTAACAGTGATAATGATACTTGAATTATGATACAAGATGCATACATATCTACGATATGCATAACACCTATGCATGTGAACGGTCAAGTGGTCAGCAACACGCTCTAGAGGAAGGAGAGCACGTGTTGGTCGTGCGAAGTGAGGGTACTTCGTTCGCACCTGGATACTATGCGGGACATGTGTGGTAATCACACACAGCAGTTGATAGTTATGCGATTCAGTGAGCTCTTCTCCCCCACCCTAGAGCGGGATGGGATTCGGAGAGGCACGTTCCGGTCTGGAGAATAGTCTCGACCTTAGCAGGACGTAACTGAGGGATTAATGACGTAGGCGTTGCGCCTTGAGCGAGCACTGCTAAGTTGACTCTGGTGGTCTGAATCGCGATGTAACCTCGTATCGGATACGAGCTTACACGTCTTTAATCTACGTTGGCATAGCATCGGTTGGTCGCCGACTAAGTCTATGACGCAATTAATAACTCATGTGCATGAGGGATTAATGTGCGTAAGCATTATCGTATGGACGATAGATGTTCCAACTACCGACTAGTATGGTGCAAGGGATGTCTGAGATAAGGAAAGCAGGATGAGCTGATATCGTGCGATGGATGGCCTCATTGTTATCAGCAGCGTAACGCTTTCATACCACATTGCATGAGCACAATTACCTGAGCGTGTTGTGAAGAGTGATTACCGGGCGCTAGGGGAGCGTGGCCGAGATAACGATTATCACGCTATGAGAAAGGACGGGCTATAATGATCCAGCGCTGGTCGAAGGAATTGGAGGACATCAGCGAGCAAGTTAGCTTTCAGATACACCGAAGACGACCTTAAAATATCATTAAGAATTCTATCTATTTATCCACACAGAAATCAGTCGCCAATATTCCTACCTTACTTCATCAACGCAACCATATACTATATGCCGGTACACAGGTTGACACACTCCAAATATGCTCTGCAACAGGTAGTCAAATCATTCGGCAATCGTCTGTTCAGTTTACAAGAGCACAACTTAATCCACACCTACCGAGTGGTTTGTTGTTTCGCGGAACTCGAGAATATCGATTACCTAGTGGTACAATATCTCAATACCGGCTTGTTACCATTCGAGGAGTTTTCCGAGGAGCGGTTGTTCGACGGGGAGATTTAGTATACATCTACCGAGGAGACGGTCTGTGGTACCGGTTCACATTGGGAGTTCTCGTTGTTCCGGAATGAGAAGTTGAGTCTTAGGATAAGACGAGGAGAGAAAGAGATATTTAGATACACGGCTATACTTAGTTCAATAAATGTTGTATTGATGATTGGGACTAAGAACCCCCGTAACAGTATAATATTTTAAGTACTCTACGCTGTTATCTGGACAGAGGATTTTACGACAACAGCTTCGAATGAGTCTGGAGTGCCCAAGGTGCGAGATCAGTTTTTGTTGCATCTACCTGGGCCGAAAATTTTGCAGCGAACACTGTCGAAGAGAACATTGTTTGTGTATCAGCTGCCAATTGTATAACATCGAGGAAAAGAGTCCCTCGGTATACTGCCAGAAGTGCAGTTTTTTGTTGGAGTGTTACAGTTCTAAACTCCTGGGCAAGGTTAATGGAAAGAACTCTTATATTCTTCAGAGACATTGCATCGACCATTGTCAGCTTGAAGGTTGCTCGCATAGGGACGAGGTCACTGTCGGATTAGATAGAGTCATTCCACCACCAGATTATAGTCATCTCGTTCAGAATCGCGGCCCCTCGGAGACGGTTAACGTTCACCAGCAAGGCGTCAGCCCCCAGCAGCTCGAGGGTGGAGAAACCCCGGTCCCCAGTGGCAAGGCCGATTCCAGAATGGTGCCTAGGGTATCAAAGAAGAATAGACGCCGCCCAAAGGGACTACTTGCTAATAAAGGAGCAAGGGGAACCCGAAGAAGCATTACAGGGGCAGGGAGAAACAGAGATGTCGGATCAGAATACCGACTTAGTGCAAGAGCAGTTATCGGAACTCGCTCAACAAATCGTCCATGTTATCGAGGCATGTAACGAAGAGAAGGATTTTTTGGAGGAGGAATTCGACTGGGTCAAAAATGGGATTGCTATTATGGAGAGTCGACTCCAGACCGAAAAAATCCAAATAAACTCCGAAATAGCTGGAGTTGGTACTATGGCTAGGTTTCAGGATGCTGTAAAGGCACGTACGCCTGCGCTCGGCTACGTAGGCTCACGTGCGGTAATTGAGTGGATCATGGTTGCATGGGTGGACTCGAGTGATTGTAGGTGTAGATGTATAGGTAAGATTATCGCTTGAGATCTAAGGCTCGTGGCGAGCCGACTATATAAAACGGGGGTTACCCGGTCCTGGACATGTCACGTGCAGCCGTGCCGTTACAGATGCCATGTTACAAGAGCTCCGTTCAGGAATCCACGTGCTACAGTCACAGGATAACCAAATTGTACAGGAGGCCACAGATTTGTTTGACGGAATGAGGAGCGAGCTAGGAGCTCTAAGTAAGAGGATGTCCGATAATGCCTTACAATCACTCGCGCTCAAGGCCTCTACCCAATCATTGACGAAAGGGCTGGCTTTAATGTCAAAACGAATGGACGAGGTGGTTAAGACCACAGCAGCCATTACAACTTCGTTAAAGCAAATCCCTACGAAGTTAGAGTTACAGCAACATGCAAGCGCGATGGAAGAACATAAGGCCCAAATGGTAGAAGTTAATACCGGATTAACTACTGCATTGGAGGAATGCAAATTTTCACAGTCATTACCTTTTAACTTTGGAAGGTCCAGTGTAGTGGCAGGACCTTCGGGAATACAGAGACGACCGGATTTTAGTAAATCCCCAACAGAGACAAGTCTCAGAGATACAGGAAGTGAATATTCTTGGCATGCCCAACTTAGAGGGGGAGCCGGAAGTAATACCGGGTTGGACTGTGGAACAGACGGCGGAGCAGACGGCGGAGCAAATAGAGGAGCAGGTAATTGAGCAGCCGGAGAAGCGGGTGATGGAGCAGCCGGAGGAGCAGACGGCGGAGCAGCCGGAGGAGTAGGCGGCGGAGCAGCCGGAGGAGCAGGCGGCGGAGATCCACCACCACCACCAGATCCACCATCTGGAGACGAGGGAAACGGAGGAAGACGCCCATCAAGACGTCAAAGACGAATTAAGGAATTAGAATTCGCCAAGCCCATTAAAATTAAGGAACCCAAGAAGTTCTATGGGAAGCCAGGAGGGGATTTCGATACTTGGTGGGTGTTGGTTCAAGTCTACATAGAGGACCAACCCGAAACATTTCCAAAGAATCTGCGAACCATCGATTGGATCGGATCCTTAATGGATAGCTACGCAGCATCATGGCATATTCAGTGGCTTAAGGGGACTCTCAATGGCACTCATCCTAAATCCATGACTGGATATGTGAATGCACTCAAATTAAGATTTGAGGATAAGGATGACAAAGATGAGGCTTTTGCAGAGCTCGAGGAAGTCAGCTACGAGGGATGTATTCGCAATATATTTACAAGAATTCAAACCCGGAATGATAAGGCCATGGTCTCGGGAGCGGCATTGAAGAAGTTAATCCTGGAACGACTACCTCAGAAGATTTTAGACCAAATGCATGTGGTAGACTTAACAGGAAAAACTGACAATGAAATTATTTCCATTATCACTAATGCAGGGAGGACTGCAGAAAAGTGGGAAGCCGCAAGAAAAAATTTAGGTCTGAAGGCGTCCTTTAGAACTTATAGCAAGTCAAGGCAGTCTAAAGACGAAGAAAAATTCGAAAAACCGGAACGAAGAAAACAATAGAAAGATCGATTCCGAAGAACGGAACGGAAAGACAAATATTGGTCCAGTGATAGGGTTAAAAAGAACCGATCCGGATCTAATCGTGATTTTTCCAAGACGGAAGGAATAGACTCCTCGGAGTTAAGCCGAAGAAAAACCGCGGGAGAATGCTTGAGGTGTGCCTGGCCTTCGGACCGGAAAGGATCACACAGGGTTAAAGACTGTATAAGGCCAGCTAAGCTGGATAAAGGAACAGCAAGCTTCCTGAAAGCTAAAGAATATCAGAAAATGAAAATAGCGGCTGTTAATTTACCTTCGGAGAATTCAGAAGACTCGGAAATTTCAGAGGGTTCGATCTCTACTGAATCTTCGGATGTCTCAACGAGCGATTGTCCGGACGTGTCAAGTGAGGAATTGAACCAGGAAACACAGGAAGCAAGGAACTGGTGGGATTCGCCAGGAGGTTCGGATTAGCGTGGGAGGCCAGCAGCGAAGGATTTTCTTTGTTAAAATTTTTTCCTCTGAGGATGATCGGAAGATCGAAACGGCTGGCCGTAAGGAAATAAGGTTCCACATATAGACCAAACATTTCAGCAAATACTCACATTGACCCGTTGTGGTTATACTATTGTCGAAAGAATAGTAATGTCTAAACGAAAAGCCTCAGAACCTCTATTGAGGACACCGAAAAAGTTAAATACGTCTACAGATTTCGTTTATTACCAACCAGCCAGCCATCCGAAAGTTAAAGAAGTTTCAGCCACAAGGATTGGAAAGAGGCCTGTTTATCGATTCTTTATCGATTATAATGGAAAGTATTTTCCATTACGATGTATGCTCGACTTGGGAAGCACTTCCCTTGTCATTTCACCGTAAGCGGGTAAAGCCTTCTCAATACCTGTGGTAGCCAGACCCAAGCCAGCTAAAGCAGGGGACGTTTCCGGATCTCAGTTAAAAACGGAAGCTTTATTCACAGTTCCACTGGGAGTATCGTTTGGTAACCACCGATCCTTCGACGAAAACGATCATGCCTTCGAAGTCATTAAGACGGCCGCAGACTATGATGCTTTGATACCAGCATGGTATTTAGAGAAGCACAACGCCCGAGGAATGACTACCAGTCATTTACATTTTCCTCATTGCCAGCAGGATTGCTATAATCATGGCAAAATACATCCAGATTATTCGATTACGTACGATAAGAGCATAGCACTAAATGATGCCGCGATACATATCGGAGCAATAGTTAGGGGCAACCCCTCCATCGCGCATCGATTACCAGTCCATTATCACAAGTTTCTACCTCTATTCGACCCAAAAGAAGCCGAAAAATTACCTGATGATAAAGGATGTGATCATCGAATTGAATTGTTGGGAACAGAAGACAAACTACAGATGGGCCCTATTTACCAGCTATCTTGAGAAGAGGAAAAGCTGCTGGTTAAATATCTCGATACGATGATTAAAGAAGGAAAAATTCGGCCTTCAAGTAGTACGGTCAGAAGTCCGATATTGTTCTTACCAAAACCTAATGAACGAGGATTACGACTTTCTATCGATTATCGACATCTCAATGATTATACCAAGAAGAATAAAACCCCGCAACCAATAATGGAGGAACAATCTGCATGATGTCGAGGAGCCACGCACATCACGAAAGTCGACCTACAGTCTGGGTTCCATTTAATTAGCATGGCATTAGGTCATGAAAAGTTTACCGCTTTTCGTACAAAGTTTGGCCTTTATGAATACCTGGTTATGCCCTTCGGACTTTGCAATGCACTGGCAACATTTCAAAGAGAAATCAATATAATCCTAAGACCCTTGTTAGGAATCGAATTGGTTATAAAAACCGACGTCCATGTCGACGAAGACGAACGAATGGTTGTGGTAGCATTCATAGACGACATATTAATAGCCACGAAAGGATCCGTGTATAAACATCACAGACAAGTGTCAAAGGTTTTTCAACTCCTTATGGATAATAATATGTGTATCGAAATAGACAAGTGTGTCTTTGATGTGTCACAAACAACTTTTCTGGGATTTATCGTGAGCTGTTCTGGGGTACAGATGGATCCCGAAATAGCAAAGGCAATTGTCGATTGGCCTCGCTCTAAGTCCAGAAAGGAAGTTCAACAGTTGCTGGGATTGTGGAATTTTTACCGAAGGTTTATTCATAACTTTTCAGGATTAGTTTCACCTATTACCGACTTACTTCGGCAAGATGTCAACTTTCATTGGGGAAAAGCTCAGGAAGCAGCATTTCTTAAAGTCGTGATATTATTTACGTCCGGCAAGACTCCTATCCTGAAACACTACGATCCGCATAGACCAGCAATGCTAGAAACGGATGCTTCAGATTTCGCAATAGCCGGCATTTTATCACAAAAGTTTCAAGACGGCAAAATTCATCCAGTCAGATTCGTCTCCAGAAAACTCTCTCCAGCTGAGCTTAATTATGATGTTTACAATAAGGAAATGTTAGCGATAGTATTTTCACTACGGAAAAATCGACATTACCTGCAGGGAGCCGAATATACGACTACGATTTTTTCTGATCATCAAAATCTCACCTATTTTAAATCAGCAATTCTATTCAATAGGAGACAAGCACATGGGCCGAAGATCTCAAACAATACAATTTTCAGATTTTGTATCGAAAGGGCTCAGCCAACGTCAAAGCCGATATACTTTCTAGCTGCCCGGAGTTCACCTCTAGAGAAGGGGGTACAACTTCATCAACAGATCAGACAATGCTGGATACGAATCAATGGCTAGAAGTCGGTGCTATGAGTTTAGACATCGGCAAACAATACGAGACGATTCAGATATCAGCCATAGACGTGGATCAACTCCTACCAGAGTCTAAGGAAAGAATTAAGGAAAAAGCAATGTTAGAGGAAAAATACAGAGAGATTTGCAAGCGAATATCGACGGGAGGAAACATAGACGAAAACTTTACAATATCGGGCGAACTACTTCGTTGGAAAAATAGGATCTACGTACCCGAAGGATTACGACAGCGGGTGATTCAGTCAGAACACGATTCAAAGGTTGTGGGTCATTTTGGAAGGGAACGAACATTGGAACTTTTGTCTAGGAATTTTTACTGGTCCAACATGGAAAGAGATGTAAGGAAGTATTGTAGCGAGTGCGATAATTGACAAAGGACGAAGGCCCCTAGGCATGCCAAATACAGACTGCTACATCCATTGGAATTAGCCTGCAAACCATGGACGGATATTTCTACGGATTTTATCACCGACCTACCTGAATCCGAAGGAGCGACAATAATTTTAGTAGTAGTCGATCGCTTTACTAAAATGGCTCATATCATTCCGATCAAGAAAAAGGATTCGCCAACGGTAGCCAGAACTTACTTGCAAAACGTGTGGGAGTGCCACAGATTCCCCGAGGACGTGGTATCTGACAGAGATTCAACGTTTACGGGCAGTTTCTTCATGGACCTCTATAATTACTTAGGAATAAAACGCAGTATGTCCACGGCCTATCATCCCCAGACCGACGGAGAAACGGAGCGCATCAATCAAGTAATCGAATCCTATTTACGGCCATTATGAAACTATGAGCAAAACGATTGGGCTTCTATGCTAGCAATGTCAGAATACGCTTATAACAATTCAAAGCATTCGTCGACAAAGATTTCCCCCTTTTATGCTAATTACGGCTTCGAACCTCGGACAACGTGGCCAATGGAAACTCAGTTCAGAAATCCAGCGTCGCAATTGTACGGGCATTTTATAACCAGCGTCCATACGAAGCATAAGGAGAGGTTTTCCGAAGCAACGGAATCGATGAAAAAGAATTACAATAAGAAAAGGAAATCTGTCGTACCTTTTGCGAATGGGGAGTTAGTTATGTTAAATGGACGAAATATACGGGCAAGGCATAGGTGCAGGAAATTGGAAGATAAGATGTTCGGTCCGTTCGAGATCTTGTCTACGGGAAAAAACCAAAGATATTGCAAGCTACAACTACCGGATGCCTGGAAGATACATCCAGTTTTCAACATCGATTTATTGGAACGGTATAGGGGAACCAATCCGATGAAACCGGTAGTCGAAATCGAAGCCGACGGACAGAATTGGGTAATGGAACAAATAATAGCATGCGGACCTTCGGACGAGAATCCTAAGGAACATGTGTTTTTGGTTAAATGGAAAGATATTACGCACGAAGAAAATACATTGGAAAAATATGAGAATGTTGCGGAACATAATATGGGAGTGTTGAAAGATTATTATGAACGGAATCCGGAGATGGAAAGGGATGCAAGATTTCAAAAGATGAAAAGAAAACAGTCTAGGAGGTCGTAGGTGGAACAATTATATATTTTGTTTTAAAATTGTTTTATTTTATTTTGTTTTAAGAGCACCGTTGGGTCACCGGTCTTAGAGAAGGGGGTGATGTTAGGGGTAGTTTCCTAACAGCGATAATGATACTTGAATTATGATACAAGATGCATACATATCTACGATATGCATAACACCTATGTATGTGAACGTTCCAGTGGTCAGCAACACGCTCTAGAGGAAGGAGAGCACGTGTTGGTCGCGCGAAGTGAGGGTACTTCGTTCGCACCTGGATACTATCCGGGACATGTGTGGTAATCACACACGGCAGTTGATAGTTATGCGATTAAGTGAGCTCTTCTCCCCCACCCTAGAGCGGGATGGGATTCGGACAGGCACGTTCCGGTCTGGAGAATAGTCTCAACCTCAGCATGACGTAACTGAGGGATTAATGACGTAGGCGTTGCGCCTAGAGCGAGCACTGCTGAGTTGACTCTGGTGGTCTGGATCGCAATGTAACCTCGTATCGGATACGAGCTTACGCGTCTATAATCTACGTTGGCATAGCATCGGTTGGTCGCCGACTAAGTCTATGACTCAATTAATAACTCATGTGCATGAGGGATTAATCTGCGTAAGCATTATCGTTTGGACGATAGATGTTCCAACTGCCGACTACTATGGTGCAAGGGATGTCTGAGATAAGGACAGCAGGATGAGCTGATATCGTGCAATGGATGGCCTGATTGTTATCAGGAGCGTAACGCTTTCATACCACATTGCATGAGCACAATTACCTGAGGGTGTTGTGAAGAGTTATTACCGGGCGCTAGGGGAGCGTGGCCGAGATAACGATTATCACGCTATCAGAAAGGACGGGCTATAAAGAGCCAGCGCTGGTCGAAGGAATTGGAGGACATCAGTGAGCAAGTTAGCTTTCAGATACACCGAAGATGACCTTAAAATATTATCAAGAATTCTATCTATTTATCCACACAGAAATCAGTCGCCAATATTCCTACCTTACTTCATCAATGCAACCATATACTATATGCCTGTACACAGGTTGACACACTCCGAATATGCTCTGCAACAGGTAGTCGAATCATTCGGCAATCTTCTGTTCAGTTTACACGAGCACAACTTAATCCACACCTACCGATTGGTTTTTCGTATCGCGGAACTCGAGAATATCGATTACCTAGTGCTACGATATCTCAATACCGGCTTGTTACCATTCGAGGAGTTTTCCGAGGAGCGGTTGTTCGACGGGGAGATTTAGTATACATCTACAGAGGAGACGGTCTGTGGTACCGGTTCAGATTGGGAGTTCTCGTTGTTCAGGAACGAGAAGATGAGTCTTAGGATAAGACGAGGAGAGAAAGAGATATTTAGATAGGCGGCCGTACTTCGTTCAATCAATGTTGTATTGATTATTGGGACTAAGAACCCCCGTAACACCCGGGACCCAGTGGCTCTCGGTTCCGATGCCGTGGGTGAGGAGATTCCGTGCCGGTCTGTTGTTCCGCCTCGCCAGTCGGTGCGCTGGTCCGGGCTCCAGGCGTGCCGCTCGTCGAATTGCGCCCAGTGAGTCACTAATGACTGCCACATTTTTCACTGCATGCTGTTGTGGTCATTCTCTTCTCTTGACTGTCTCTCCGAGCGCGAGTCCAATCGCCCACAGCTCAGAATCAAAGACCTTCATACGTCCCGTGCTGAGATGACTGAGGCGGGTGCTCCATTCCTTACCGTGCTTGCACACTGCTGCTGCTCCCACTCGGCCGTCATCAGAGTGTGATCCATCAGTCCACCACATCCAGACTCCCGCCCCGACTTTCGCTTCCTTCTTTGTTGCCCAGCATTGCGCAGCTATCTTGGCAGTGCTTTTGTCGTCCAGCGAAATGGTTTGAACCACTGGTTCTTCGCCTGGGGCCGGCCAGCTCATGTTTTCGGTTGTCTGGCCATGCTCATGTTCTATCTGGACTACTCGGCATATCGGTGTGCCAGATGCATCGTCTTCGTGCAGCTCCTTCAGTTTGCTGCTGCATGCATTTGCTAGTCTCGCTGCGAATCGTTGTTGCCTGGAGTCTAAGATTACCGGCGCAGGTGTGAGCCCTGACTCCAACATTAGTGCGCCCCTCGGGGTGGTGGGCAGCGCGCCCAGCACAGATCTGGCTTGTCGATTGAGGAGAAGCTGGAAGTTGTCTTGCCTGCGTACTTTTTTGGGATCCCACCAGAGCTCACTCCTGTACAGTGCGACCACTTGGACGCAGGCTCCTTGGATGGCCCTTATGCTCTCTGCTACTACCCCGTATGTCATTGTGAGGGTTCGGAGACTGGCTTCTGCACCTCTAACTTTCTTCATGCATCGGTTGTTGTGCTCCTTCAATGTCAGGTGCACGTCCATTCAGACGCCTAGCCAGCGTGACACCTCTTTGTTGAACAGTATGGATCTGTTCCCGACCTCTATCTTTCCTGTTAGCTTTGGCTGGAGGTGTTTCTTGTGGCCTCGTCTGGGCGTAAACAGTGCCTCTTGCGTTTTTGCCGAGACGGACCGTTGCCCTCGTCTACTTCCCCATTCAATGCTCCTCGCTGCGCATCTCTCGAGCATCCTGATGACCTGATTGACACCGCGTCCAGCCGCCACCCAGCTGAGATCTTCCACAAAGGAAAGCCCTTCGGCAGAGACATACTCTTCCACCCATTTGATCAGTCCTGAGGTGTAGATTGCAAAGAGAATCAGTGACACAGGTGAGCCCTGTGGAACCCCTGCTTCCACTGGGTGTCTCTCCATGGCGTTGCCCTCGATTATCATCTCCACCATTCGCTCTGAAAGAAAGCTCTCCATCCATCGTATAAGGTCTCCATCCATCTGGCTGACCTTCATCAAGTTGACAAGCCTTCCTTTTGCCACGCTTGGGAAGGCTGCCTGAATGTCCATGAGAAGCACGCCTGTTATGTGGCGGTTTTTGATTGCTGCATGAGCTCTGTCGACCATGATGGCCACTGCATCGATGGCTGACCGCCCCATCCTCCTCCCAAATTATCGCCCGCTCAATAGCCCTCTTCTCTCGGCCTCTGCTTACAGTAGTTCTGCAACCACCTGTTCGACCACTTTTCCCATGCAGCTGAGCAGGGATATAGAGTGGTAGGCCTTCAGCTTCATATATTAGTCTTTGCCAGGCTAGAGAATCACGACCTCGCTAGCCCGCCTCCGTACCGCAGAGTGTGTTCCCGTGCAAATGGCCGCCTTCGTGTAACGGTGGCACGTGACCCAGGTCTGGGTACGGGCCATTCTATGTAGTCGGCACGCCACGAGACTTAGATCTCTAGCGATAATCTTACCTATACACCTATATTTACTATCACTCAAGTACCTGTTTGCAACGGTATACCATAATTACCATACGTATGTCTATAAGGCCGACCGCTGCCGTACGTGCCCTTACACTATTATCGCTAGAGATCTAATTCTCGTGGCGTGCTGACTATATGGGATGGCAGTTACCCGGACCTGGGTCACGTGCCGCCATTACACTTCGCCCGCTTCACGATCCTCTCTTTGTCCCTGTTCCAGAGCAGCCCTAAGACACCAAATGACAGCTTGTCTGGCCCGGGTGCTTTCTTGATTGATTGAGAACACAGGGCTCACTCAACTGCTTGCTTGGTGACACGTGTATGTGCGCTTCCTGCTGGAGGTAGCTCGTAGTACTGGTCGTCGTCATTCGAGGGAACAGACTTGGATCTCAGCATCACTTCCTGCTCGAAGATGTGTTTGCTTGCTTGCCATCTGTATCTGTGAGTGGTTCCACCATCACACCTCCCCGAGGATTAACATATCGTGCTGCTCACCAAACGTTTGGCTCCACTGCGGTTTTGTAAATAGTCGCTCCACATTCGGCTCTTGGATCGCCGGATGGACCACTGCAGCTCGGCTTTCGCTCGGGCAGCCTCTTCCCGATTCCATCTTCTATTTTCCCATCCGACCACTTTTCTTGCTTCTTTGATGTCAGCGTTCCACCACCTCTTTGATTTGGCACAGATCCTGATTTCCTTTGCCGTGGCATCGAGAACGATGCACATTGGTTTCAAGCACCATGCGGCCTCCTGCTCCACCTCGTCTCCTGTACACTCTGCATCCAGGTGAGCTCTTTCCCTCGCTCATACAGTTCACAGCTTCTCTGCTGTCTCCGCGTCCTTCTCCGTCATTACCACTAAATTCCACCCCACTACCCTCCCGTGGTCCACCTCCTCCTGCCTGCCTGTCAACTTCACATTCCCATTCTATAACTTATCGATCGGATCCAGTGGCGTGGTCACCAGCTAGTATGGACCAGTTTGTAATTTGTCGGTTTGCTGAAGTCAGGTCGATGACCAATTCGCCTTCGTGGCCCTCTCTTCTCCAGAGGTGGGTGGACTGGCCATCGTTTCCGATCTCCAGTCCATTTTCGTCGATCACTTCTTCCCAGAAGGTCGCATTCCGCTGACCTTACCATCTCGGATCCCATCGTCTGCTGTGGGCGCAGAAGTCCCCTGCGAGGACAGTGCCGCCCTGCCAGATGACTCTCTGCCAGTTCAACTTTTGTGCCGGTTGCTCTCCCAACTGCGCGTCTCTCTGATCGTAAACAGTCACTATCCTCATTATCTTCTCCCCTTGTCTCCTGACGTCAGTACCAATAACATTGTCAATAGCACCTCTGCTTCTGTCCGTCCACTCATCAACCACCAGACTGCTCCCCTTCGGGATCACCATCCAGACTGTTTTTCTTTATCTTATTTCGTACGCAGAATGGCCGATCCCAACATATCCTCACTCTCTTGGTGGCTCTTGCAAGCACACTACATCCGCCCTGCAATTGACCCCTGTTGCCAGCGCCGCAATGCTCCACTCGTATGACCTTGCACAATTGTGCCTGATCACTCTAATCATTGGTAACGAGGGCTCCCGCTTCAGTCTCAGTCTCAGTTTTGGTCGCCGCCATAATTGCAATCTCTTTCTCAGTCTCGGTCATCGTGAGGTCCCTTGCCTCCCCCGTTGCCTCCTCTTCCCCCACATCCGCCATCTCCTCTTCTTCGCTTCCCCCATCTGCTGCCGCTCCCCTGTGCCTAAGACCGACCACCACTGTGTTTGTCCCTGTTGCTATATTCATAGCTTCTCTCGTGGAAGCTCATCCTGCTAGTCCAATGTTCCTACTCTGCTGTGCTGCTTTGGTGGCTTCGGTCTTCTTTGCGCACTTGCTGCTGAACGCAATATGATTTCCTTTGCGATTACGGCACTTCTCCAGCGTGTGGCCGCAGAGTGATCCCTCATCAGCAACAACTCTAGTATCCTTCATACACCCCTCGGTGTTCCAGACGACTCTGACGTCTCTGACGGAACCTTATACCATCTGACGGAGAATTACACGCTACCCGTCGCCCAGGTGACAGATCACGTTGCATACATACCTCCTTAACTTTGTCGTGACGTTTACGCACCATCAGAATGACACGTGTGTTACCCTCTTCACAGGGGCTGCAGTTATGCTGAAGCCGTTTACACAACGCCTGGTGATGTTAAATCATAGCTACTACTTATCATTCAACGATTTTCAGAACTTATGCATTCGGTTTGTATTCTCATCTATATATCTAGGTAACTATATAGCTACATATCTACACACGGTATATCTGGACTGGGAGCATGCGATTATTCTCAGCAATTCAAGGTGCCGCTGAAGATGACCATCGAGTGAACGTCCACCTCCATTACCCCTGCATCTCCGTACTCCTGCCGTCGCTCAGTAAGGAGGTACTTGCAGGCCGTGATAGAGTTAGTGTAGAGATGCACCGGGAGGCTGTGTTCGAGCGAGTTTGGAGATGCACTAGGAGGCCGAGATTGAGTGAACTCAGAGATGCACTTGGAGGCCGTGATAGAGCGAGTTTGGAGATGCACTTGGAGACCGAGATTCAGTGAACTCAGAGATGCACTTGGAGGCCGTGATAGAGCGGGTTTGGAGATGCACTTGGAGACCAGGATTGAGTGAACTCAGAGATGCATTTGGAGGCCGAGATCGAGTGAACTCAGAGGTGCACTTGGAGGCTGTGATAGAGCGAGTTTGGAGATGCACTGAGAGGCCATGATCGAGCGAGTTTGGAGATGAACATTGAGGCGGTGATCGAGCGAGGTTGTAGTTGCAATTGGAGACCGAGATTGTGTGAACTCAGAAACTCACTGGGAGGCCATGATTGAGTGAACTCAGAGATGCACTCCGAGCTGAGATTGAGCGAGTTTAGAGATGCACTTGGTGCAGGCTATGATTGACGGAGATTAGAGGAGTACTTGGAGGTGGTCGATCTAGAGGCGGTGGATGGGAGGCGCCCCAGGTGCTGAGACTCTATTCATCAGTTAGTTAACTCCAAACTGTGGGAATTTGACGAGGTGACTTTACCTTTGACACTCTCTTGGGGAACTGGCTGGTGGCACTCGATCTGTAGGGAGGTACGCTGGAAGCTGAAGCTACATTCAGAGGTCAACTCGAAATCGTGAGAATGAAGGGACGACAGACAATGTCAGGGGTATGCTGTGCTCGGTGTATGCTGCACTCCGCGTGTGCTGCACTCGGCGTATGCTGCACTCGGCATATGCTGCACTCGGCATATGCTGCACTCGGCATATGCTGCACTCGGTGTTAACTCATGATGATGGTATGGAGAGATAGAAAGGCATGACTTAACTTCCAATGATGGTAGAGTTGTGGACGAGAAAGAGAGAGATGGGGGATGAAGATGAGAATGATATGGAGGATACGAGTGGAGCTGAGAAATCAGGGGTACAACTTGCCTGATTGGGTTTACAAGACCTCATATCAGTGTAATTACCCTCCAGTTCAGGACTCGTACCTGCCATATCGGGGTTGCCAAATCGACTCGCACACGAAATTCTCTTAAGTCCCAGTTTATGATGATTTCCCCCTGCTCTGATCTCTCTCTTTCTTGTGCTCAACACTACCATCACCTAAGAACACAAAGTTAAGTCATCCCTCTCTATCTCTCCATGCCATGATCATGACTTAACACTGAGTACAGCATACATCAAGTTCAGCATTATCCCAAGATTGTAAATCTCCCACGCCCAGCCAGTTTCTCATCTCTCGGCGGATGTTGTTGTACTCAACTCTCTACATTCCCACAATTTCAAGTTAACCAATGAATAGAGTCTCAGCTGCCGTCGCGCCTCCCTCCAAATCGACAGCTTCCAAGTACCCCTCCAATTTCCCTCGATCATAGCCTGCAACTGCATCTCCAAACTCACTCCATCACGGCCTCCAAGTGCATCTCCAGACTCGCTCGATCACGGCCTCAGAGTGTATCTCTGAGTTCACTCGATCCTGCACTCCCAGTGCATCTCTGAGTCCACTCTCTCTTGGCCTCCAAGTGCATCTCTCAACTCGCTCGATCACAGCCTTCAAGTACATCGTTAATGAGCAACGGCGGGTGTACAGAGATGCATTGGTAACGGAGGTGGACTGAGCGACGGGGAGTACATATTCGGGAGACCCCGGGGTAGATTGACATCATCTCATTTTCATTACATCTGGATCCACGCAAATGCGTGGATTCTCACGGCCGGGTAGTATCATATCTTCTCACTTTCTTCCTAGGTTCTTCAAGCTAGAACCGTTCTTTCTCTCCAATTTCGTTTGGATGTCGCGAGAGGTGTGGCGGAATGTCCATGGTGGGCCCACAGCCGTCTATGAATATATAGAGAGATACCTAAATAATGCATGCCATATTATGAGGTAGCGAATCTTGTGACTGTAACAAAGACGAATATGATAGACGAAATGCCTTCTGCTTATGGAACCCTCTGTGTGGCTTCCGGACCAATATACATTTTGCTCACGTACCCAATGAACCCATTGTGACGTGTGGTCACAGTTGGCCACAACCCCACGGTGATCGTTTCCAATAGGATACCGACGGAGCGATACAAAACGACAAAACCACAACTGGAGGGCGATATGCAACGCGACGCGTCTTATTGGCGCTGGGTGCGGATTAGTCTGCCACAGGGGTGTCTCTGAAGGCTCTGACGGAGCACGTCCACTCTGACTGAGCCATTCCGCCCCGACAGAAACTGTTTTTTGCTGATGCTGCTTTGCTGTGCATCCCACGACATTGCATTTGGGGTCACTTGTCCAGTGAGCGCCTGAGCAGTAGCCACACTTTGGCTTGCTGCTGCACTTGCTCTCGGTGTGGCCCCACCCGCAGCAGACAGCAGAGCCCACAGCGGCTGTCAGGGCCCACGTTCGTGAATGCCTCGACTCGGCACCACACTCCCGCCGCCTTGATGCTGTTCTTGATGGAAATCGGTGCCGCCTTGCTCCCCTTTACGACAGAAACTACCAATGACGCGGCGATTTGTCCATTCGGCCTCCTCTCCCTAATGGTGCGGGGATTCGCCAGCCATCGCTCTTGGGTGGGGATCACTATGCCCTCGTTCTCCGCTTCAATCACCTCTCGCATCTTTTACAGGCCCTCTGTCTCTTTTCCCATGTACCTTACGAGTGGCACTGCGTGGATCTTTAGCCTCTCCCAAGACTCGTTTTTTTCAATGTTAGTGACTCCCTTATCGACCATGCGTGCCGCGGTGATGATGACCTCGCGGTACATCAGTGGCATCGCCGCCGTTGCATTCTGGTGGGTGACTGCCGTAATAGTCCCTCTAGCATATCTTTTTGTGTTCATAATCCGAACGTGGGCCGGTGCCTTCTGTTGGAAGAGCGCTCGGTTGATCGCTGACGCAATTTCCTGGTCTATTTTTTCGGGGGGCGGTACACTCTCGTCTCTCCTCAATATCAGTCGTCTCTCTGCCGTGTTCAATCCAGCCGGCGGGGCAGGGCCTGGGCCTGGGCCTGGGCCAACGCGTGCCCTCTGACACTGGGCCTGGGGTGGGACGGTCTCCCACCTTCTAGCGGGTGTGGGTGCTAACTTCGGTTTGGTTTCCTGCTGCAGTGTAGGCTGCAGTTTTACCAGCAGTTTGGGCTTCGGCTGCTGCTGCAGCTGTTGGCGCCTCTCCGGTCCTCCATCCAGAGTTATATCTGCATGTTGCAAGGCCTCTAGCCCTCTGCCGTCAATCTTTGCAGTCTTGTCTCATTCATCCTCTCTCGCTGCCTGGCCTGGTGCTACTCCTTTCATGACCTTTGTGTTCATGTTTGTGATGCCCGCCCCCCACAGCTAGTCGTCCTCATGGCGGCCGTCCCACTTCTGCTCTCTCTCTGGCATCCACTTCAACATTCCCCGCCACTGTGCTTCTTCGCGGGCTGCCTGGGCTTCCAACACATTTGTTAAGTATCCAACAGTTCGGTGCAGCTGCATTAGCTTCTGTGCCTGCTGTCGCACCATCCTCTCCATGGGGCTGCTCCAGTCACTGGGGGGCAAGGAGGTCGCCAGGGCGACACTCCTCCTTCTCCGCTTTCTGTTCTCGTTTCTCGCCATCGGCTCAGCTATGGTTCCGCCCGCAGTCTCCACGGTGATGGGTGTCGCCGCTATCGCCATCTGCATCGCCACATCCATGGGCATGTCGCTCCTCCCCTCTCCCGCATCTCCCGCGTCCAGGTCGCTCCTCTCGCTCACTCTGACTTCAGTCATCATTTTGTGAGGCACACCTCTCTTCTATGGTAGTCCTCGTCGTGGCTTGCTCGTTGCCCGACACATCGCGTCAGTCGCGTTTTCTGCCAAGACTTTACGTGAATCCGCTCAATTGCGTGGATTCTCGTGCGCGCCCTCCTCCGGCGGTCCCGTAGGTGCTGGGAAGCTTGTTCCGGGGTCAATTCGACGTTAGAAATCGATTACCGCTGTCCGTTTTCCAATTGCTATCGTTGTTGTTTGTCGCTGTCTGTTTTGTTCCCACCGCTGATCCGCTGGCAATATAGTATTCGATTCGTCAACGAAATGTGCATTTCCAGTCGCCGAAACATAGAAATTGACAAGGCAGCGTTACGTGCGCTATTCTGCAACGCACTTCAGATGAACCCGGCTGATCGCCGAAGCTATGTGACGGCAACTTCCTTCATTACTACATGGAAGTAAGTGTTAAGCACAAATCTATGTAACCTGATACTGATTGAACTAGCCAATACAGACAGATGAATATTTCAGCACAATGCTTAATCCGTGTTGGCTGTTCTGGGTTGACATATAATGTGAGTTCATAGGTATGATTCTAAAAGATTGACATAATAACAATCATACTTGCAGCTATTCCGCTTCGATCATGCACGCGATGTACGGCAGCATTATCAGCAGCAGATCTTTGATGAACTTGAGATGACATCTGCTCGTTTGACTGACAAGATCATAAAGGCCTGCATGATTTTCCAGCTAGCCATTTGCAACATCTTAGGGTTCGGAACCAGCATGAACATTGAGAAGGCTACGGAATTGATCTCACATGCGAAGGTGTTAGGCCACCCGATTGCAGAAGGTTTTGGTCAATTAGTCTGTTCTAGTATCTCGGTCTCAGAGAATTTCAACAGTACATATAATGCTTGTATTATCAGTTGCATGCAAGCTGCGCTTGTGCCTATATTAAACAGTAATGAACTGCTCCACGCATGTTCTATGGCGGATAAGTCAACCGCAATATCACTCATCAATAGCAGCATCAATACTGCGGAAGTTACTGAGGATGGCTGCTCCGCCTTACACTAGCTATTTATCTTCGGCCAAGAAGCATTTGCAATGGGCCGACGCATATTGGCTCAATGGCATGATGGCTACCCACTAATCTCGCCAGACTCAGACGATGATACTCCTGTACTTGACCGGCCATGTTATGAGGTTCGTAGACTTCATCCTCAGTGGCCACTGGAATTCTGCGGAACTCCCCTTGCGTTCGCCATTTGCGCCGACAGCATAACTGCAACCAAAGCTCTACTCGATCTCGGTGCAAACCCCCTCAGACGCATCTATGATCTCCAACAACGGGGTAGCACATATCCCCATTCTTGGACGCCATTCCACCTTGCCGCAAGTCTTCATCGTCCGGAGATCCTGAAGTTACTACTTCGAGCCGCGAAGATCAACGTTAACACCTTGAGCGATAAATTCAATGTAGAACCACTTGGCTGTGCATTGCCATTTTCCTCCAAGTTAGAACGATATGCAATACATGGTCGACAAGCAGTGAAGCAGCGTTTAAGGGAAACCGTTTTACTTTTGACATATTCTGTCGCAAACCAGGTGTCTACCACGGGTAGGGCACCGTTATGGCAGGCCATCGACTTTGAAGATATTGATGTAGTTTGGTCTCTCATCACCTGCTATCCACAGCTGGTCAAAATTAAATTTCAGGACCCAACCAATCCTAAAGAGTGGAACCTTCCAATACATTTTGCGGCACAGCTCGCGGGTAATTCGAACTTAGACAGTTCCGTAGACATCTTAGCTCTGCTGGTTGAACATGATCTACACGCTCTGTCAGCAACCGACAGCAAGGGCCGACTTCCTCTCCATCTCGCCGTAACCGGACGCTCTCCTAAGGCAGCAAAGTGGTTGATAGAGCACGGTTCAGATATTAACACCTCAGACAACAATGGCTGTTTCCCGATGCATTATGTCAGTGCTATCGATACCGTAGAATTGTTACTCTCTGCTGGTGCATTGCTTGACCCTAGAGACTCTGGTGGGCTATCACCACTACATTACCTATGTCGGAGAGATAACCTCGACGTTTTCACGATGTTTGTCGAAAGAGGAGCAGCTATTCGCTTTCCTCCTTTTGGGAGGCTACTCCACTTTGCTATTTATGGTCTGTCGCGACGAATGGTATCCGCTGTCCTAGCCTTAAATATTGGCGTGAACGAATGTAATGAGGCCGGCGAAACGTCGCTTCATCTCACAACTGAGGTCAACCAAGCAGATATCGTACAGCTTCTTCTCGAATCAGACGCTAATAGAAACATTGCCGATGCTCAGGGGCGAACACCACTTCATATCGCTTGTTCTCTAGAGAATACCAAAATTGTTCAGATGTTACTTGACGGTGTAAGGCCAGCCAGTGGAGGGCTAGTTTGCGATGTAAATGCCATGGATATATGCCAGAGATCCTCCATGCATCTCGCAGCCAAAAGGGCCAACGTAACCCTCGCTAAACTGCTACTCCAACACGGCGCATCAGTATTGATGCAAGATGATCAAGGACGCTTGCCATTGCATGTCACTGCACAGATGATGCCTGAGGATACGAGCCTAGAGGTGAATCTCTACGCACACCGCGACTATGATACAGGGCCAGACCAACTTGGGTTCTGCGAGTTGTTGCTGGAGCACAAGAAAGCGCTATTAATCCCCGATAAGGAGCATCGGTTAACATGGCAGTTAGCTTGGGACATGCGGAATTTCAAGTTGTTGTCATTACTTTTTTCAAAGAAGTACTCCTCTGCAGGAGTTCAACTGGCGTTTGCAAGCGCAGGCGCCGCTCTAGAGGTTATGAATGCTGCATTAAAGGCCGATGCCATTTACCTTCTCGAAGCGTTAGTAGCACAAAGAGAAACACTTAGAAGTCAACTCCCGCAGTATCAGGTGGACGTCTTTGATCGAATAGTAACTTATGTGACTGACCGGCGGCGTGGACATGTATACCTGGAATCAACTAATATTTTTGGGCCGGGACGTGGACGATTATACCCGGATGAGAATGCACGGAATGAAGCGGAGTTGAGAGCAGCAGTTGAGAGGGCAGTGGAAGCGTGGAAGCGGAGGTAAGGAATAAGAGGGCAGTGGAAGAGGAAGTAGTGGAATTAGGCGCGTATGCAGTGGGAAAGCAGAAACGTTGGAAGTTGAATAGCATCAATTGATGGAAAGGGGATGGGAAAAGAAGTGAACTCCATAGATGCAATGGAAGTGAGAGCCAAAGAATTGTTAGCGGTTGTAGTAACAGCTGGGGAAGAAGCGAAGATGGATGCGGAAGAAGCGGAGGGGAGAGCTCCTGTAGAAGCGTAGTTCAGCATGCGATCACGGGAGCAGTGAGAAGAAGCAGAAAAGTAAGAGGTTGGATAACTTCGAGCAGTGAAAAGGGACAAGAAAGGGAAATGGAAGGTTTTGTACATTGATGACAAGCAAGATTCAGAAGACCTAAAAATGATTACAGATACATGATTTGTTGGTGCATCCTGTATATCTCAAAAACAGCCACATAAATAGAGACTATATAAAAGTTTTCGTTTAGTGCGCATCCGCCTAGTATAGAGAAGGACCTAAGTTCAACTCTTAGCCAATCCATTCTTTTTTTGGTTTCTTCAAGGAACATTTCTAAATATCTAAGATAATGAAGTAGACGAAGCTAACCTGTGGGGAAAACGAGTAATCATACGACATAAGCTTTGAAGATACGAACTGAAGTATTCGGATTGAATCGGATCGCAAGCGACAAAGTGCTGTAAATGTTATATGCATGTATTGAGAACCTTTTTTGCACAGCTCCCATTTTCCGACGGAACCCTGGAGTTTTTAACGAACCCCCACTGCAACATTATATCACCCCTCCCTGTCAGTAGTTGGCGGTCAATGCGCTATGATTTTCAAACCTTATGGATCAGAATATGCAAGATCAGGAGGGTAATGCGGGCCCTGCCCAAAAACGGCCTCGATAATTCAATGCTTTTGAGTGTACATAACCTAACACATCACTATTGTGCAGACAACTTGAGTGTTTGGACGGCCTCAAGTAGACGCTAACCGAGACGAAAAAAACCCCGGACAGACACCCCATGCTGACTGACGTGCGAACTATAATGATTGCTTAGTCTCAAAATTTGTACCCCGCGCTTGTGTGACGACGCTAAATCTACCCCGCCTCATTGAGGTCTAGGTATTACATCATCGATCGGCACTCGGACAACATGTCTGGAAGACTGTCACTATAGTACTTAGGGGAGAACTGTGTATTGATTCTATGATACAGTGAAGAGAGGGAGAGAAGGAGAGAAGGAGAAAGACTCGATTTATATACAGAGAATTATGAGAGAAAACTTTGATGCTTCGCCACTCTTGAGTCACTCGCCACTCTGAGTCACTTGCCACCACTAGATATGTAACAAAGACTGTTACAATAGTGAGAGAGAAGCTTAGTCTCTTGATAGAGTCTATCTACGTTAGAGCATGTATGCTCTTATATGTAGCATTCGAAGTATGGCTTGTACGCATGCATACGCACTCAGCTGGCATCTCCAGCTGAGTCGTCAGCCCGATGATATTATGATCTTCATCTGCCCATAAGCCTTACAAAGGCTAGCGATCCATATATGCAACAAAAACTATTGCGATACGCGGAGAAGCGTGTGCATATATTAAGATGCTAAAATACGGAGAGAAGAGCGAAGGAGAAAGACTAGGCATAAATGCAGAGAATCTCGGTTCTAAGTATCTCCGGGTATGCCGGTGTCACCCTTTGCCACTACCGGATATGCAACAAGATTTTGCATGCATACTTAGATCGTCTACGTCACTTGCGGATACGTGCCGAAGGTACACCGTTGGATTCGGCTAGTTGCCAGATGAGTGCGCGTATTAGCGTGCAGATGCATACACGGACTTCACGATAGATAAGATTGAAACATTGTCATCCAAAGTAACAGATCACGCAAAAGCGAGAAATCTAATCTCATCCGAAGTGTATACCTATCTCGCCCCACCTAGGATTAGTCGTTTACTGGGAAACCCTAATCTCCGTCATCGATAACTTTACCTGGATTTGTGAGAGATAGTGAATTATCTTTGTCTCCGGTTCGGTGAGCACCAATTGATCACATTTTGGGATCCTCAGTAAGGAATCGTCCTACACATTCGCACTAACAAATTGGCTTCATGGAAGTTTACTCTAAAGCAGCGACATATATTTTGTGGTATTGTGTTTTGCAAGGAAAATCAAACATCAACAAGTAAAGAAAATTCGAAAGACGCCCCCACCCTGCAGTACCCGTACCGCAAAAACATCTGCTCACTCCTTCCCACCACTCCCCACAATTCATCATTGGTATTACCAGCCTAAAAGGGTTGTCGCACCGTCTTCCGTAGGTCGCTTGTGATACTAGTTGTCGTCCGCAGAGCGCTTGTCGACGACCTTTACTGGAACCACTTTGCCGACAGGGACCACCTTAGCACGCTTGTCGACAACCTTCACAGGAACCACTTTGGCGACGGGAACCACCTTAGCACGCTTGTCGACAACCTTCACAGGAACCACTTTGGCGACG
>Ga0307515_10006171_pt1 | contig 24079 bp, 17 predicted proteins | sample 17_EM_MG_FD_194513 | JGI IMG/M metagenome (GOLD analysis project Ga0307515, IMG submission 194513) | Populus trichocarpa ectomycorrhiza microbial communities from riparian zone in the Pacific Northwest, United States - 17_EM | ecosystem: Host-associated > Plants > Roots > Unclassified | place... | reverse complement strand
AGTATTATTTATTTTATGATGTAATAGCAATAGTTAAATCTATAACATTTAAATTAAAAAACATCAATATTAATATATAATTTTTTAAATTATTTTATAACCTCAATTTCAAAAGCATTCTTAACCAAACACATTAAACTACTTTTTGTTCAACCTCAATTCTAACCACAGTTTTAACCAAACACCTATTTTTTCAAACTAAACTCAACTAAAAATACTTTTTATAAAACAACTTTTTTCAAACCATAACCATAACAGCTACCGCGATACCAAACACTCAAGAAATACTGTTCAATGGCACCCCACAAAGGGTGGAGTGAAAGTTAAATCCTGCTACTTGAGAAGAAAATTTTCAAGTTCAAAACTACTTTCACTGCAGAAAATCTAAAAGGTCTACAAGTAGCCCAAAATGGTCCCTGATGGGCCCCAGATTCTGACCTGCTCAATTCATGATTAAACAAGTAATGCCGAAACCCTTCTCATGGCAGAATGAGCATATCAATGTCAAAAACTGGTACATACATCACTACTAAGTTGCATAATCTGGCCTTTCTGGAGCATTTGTTACTTGCGTATGGAAAGATCAATGTGTAGATAAGCTAAACAAGCCATGAAAAACAAGAAAAATACAGATGCCAACATCAATGGTTCTGCTAGCATAAATATAGGTTTGAAAGTGTAGTAAACCTGCAAGCACAAGACAAATGTTACTAAGCTTTCACAAATACGGGAATCAAAGGGGGTGTTTTGTACGAGAAAATCAAAATGGAAATTACTTAATATTGTCGTGGAACATTACAATTCATGCAAGTCACAGGCATATTACTAATTTGACAGAGTCAGCCAAGCATTTCGAATCCCAAAATTCATACCACCAAAGAGATCTTCCACAACTCTAAATGAAGCCATAACCAATGTGGGCAAAGCATAACAGTCATTATAAGTAGAAATATATAGTACTATCCTGGAGCACATAATCATGCAGTTTAAAAACTCTCAACTGTTCAAATTTAAAATCTTATTTTTTCAGGAATCATGAAGCTTGCTTAGAAAACTTACACAATCCACAACATTGCAGAGGCAAATAGCACTCAAGTAGAGTTGGTGCAGTTAGTATCTGGTGCAATCCTCAACAATTCTTATTTTCATAACCAAAAATCAGCATCCATAAATAAGCGAAATGATTGCATCTAAAACTGCCTAAATCTAGTCCTAAAAAGGTGACATTGATTGGTATTTAATTGCCATTCGAAACCTAGCTATTACGACCCTTCATTTGATACCTAGGAAAATCAAAACTGAGATACAAGGGCAGTAACACATTGATGTTCAAGGGAAGTGCAAATCACCTGGAAAGGAGTAATGTGCTCAGGAACTACATTTTTATTCTCCAGAACCAGAACGGTCCTCCCAACAACATCAAGGTATGAATATTTGGTCTGCACAAAATCCAAACATAGAAGACATCTCAGTTCAAAGTGAACAAATTTCCAAAAATATAAACACACACATTGGTGCCTTTATGTCACAACAAAGCAAAGCACCAAGCTCAATTTTATAGATCGAATACTTCTTACAAGGGGGGAGCTAAATATCATTCCAGTTTTTTATACTAAAAATTTTATGCAATTTTCTTGTTATTGTTTATTTATACTACATAATAATGAAATATGTTAACAATGTACCTACAAACTTGTTAAACTTTAAGAGTAATATTTTGAGTTGTGCAGGGATTAGTACCTCTAGACGCTGCTCCACTGGAAAAGGAACAACAGCTGAAGGGTCTTTTGATCCCTCTGGTAGCACAACCTGAAATAAAACATCTTCTGGCATTAGCACGTGGAAAACATGACTGAAGCAACTAATGGACAAACATCAGACAACAGCATCATGAATGCAAATGATCAATAGAAGCAAACCCACTTTGATGGTCAACTTGTCCACAACAGTCTCTGCAAGAGGACAGCCGAAGCTGAAGTTGAGGTAACGCTTGCCATCAGGTGACTCAAAAAGGAAGTCTTCCAGTGGTAGCCCATATCCAATAACAAAAGTAGCCTTCCAACCTCCAAATAAAGGATACCGTGGTTCGATTTCAAGTTCTGACTGTTTAAAATGTGTCGAGTCAGCACATAGGAAAATGAAAACTGTAGTCCCTAAAATAACAGAGTACCATTTTTCCTCAATTTTAAGCATTCCCATATCTCTCCTTCAATCAATATATAACCATAGTTCCATTACAATGCAGGTATATAACTAGAAAACTGGGGCAATACCTTACGGTTATCTGAACGTAAATGTGATGATGAGATGTTTCCAATGTCATCCCGATAATACACAGAGTGCACCCTAGGTGGTAGACTTGCTAGAAGGTGTTTGAAGGAAGATGTGCCACTAAAAGATGGCCTAGATTGATACTCAACTCTGCCAGAAGGATGTCTCAAAAGATGAGATTAAAATGATCTAATTACAGAAATGAAACACGTATGAAAAGGAAAAAGCAGTCATATAAACTATGTGTTTACAGTTTTAGCTTCATCAAATGGCCGACTGCTGACCATGGTCCTTGAAATAAGAAAGGTACACAAAAATTATTTAGATCAGAAATAGGTTAGAAAATCATTTGCTATGCGTTATCCATACAGGTATTTGCTGATGTGCAATTATGCTGATCGTTTTGTGTTCCATTGTGGCCTCAATTCAAAGGTAGGTAATTGAAAAAAAATCAGAGACCAGGGGGCGGGGGGTGCAGCAAACTGGATGAATATGAAGGGAGGGAAAAACAGACACAATTCCAACCTGGAAAACACGCCTTTGTGTCGAGCACCAGCATGGACCAATTTGTAATGCTCTGTTATTTGAAGGTTGCCCCAGTGAGATATCTCTACTTCTCTTAAAAGCTCTTCAACAACAGCAAATGGGCTGTTATTCTCAAGATGAACAATTACTGGAGAAAATGAATATGGAGGATGATCTTCATATGGTCCATACTTTAGTTCTCTACCAGCAAGCTTGGTGGGTTCCACTCTTGTAAATGATTCCACTTTTGTACTTGGTGTCTTAAGAAAAGTTGTTTGCTGCTTAACATGATATGGTGACAGTATTAATGCGCTGTCACGGAAATATACTAATTGTGATTCCGATTGGCTTATCTCTGCTGGGAAAGGTTCCAGAGAATGTGTTAATATATAAAGCACTTCCAGAGTTGCAGTTTCACCTGAACTTAACGGATTAAGCAAAGATATACTGAAATATTTAGTTCCATTTGGCGCATCGGGTAGCTCTGTTGGGTTTACATCAAGATGAACATAACTTTTCTTCTTCTTCTTGCCTATAGCTGCTTGTGCTTTGACAAGTGCTAGATGATCAGCTTGAGCAGGTGCAAATGCAAGAACGATTTCTGAAGCAGGGGTTGTCCCGACATTCTCAACCTGAATCAAATTCGTACTTGTATCCATAAAAAGGAGAAACACAAACACAAAAGAACTTCCTATCTGCAATGCACATATCTCCACACGTGAATATACTAGCCAAAATCCTTAGATATTTTTTGACCCAATTGTAGACTTTATAATCATTCACACTCAACTCTTTCTATATGATCAAAGGTTGACGGACCATTTGACCACATACAAACCATCAAGATGGCAAGTACCGTGTAGGAAATTGGATCACGGTTTGCAACTATTGCACAAATATAGAGTGTTTGCACCTACGACATTTACCTCATTCACATAACTCGAAGCAAACCGTTAGTCACCATGCCAGAAGGTTTTGAGCTAATGTTCTATCATTGAATTTTAAGCTAGAATATCAAAATCTGATTTCTGCGCCGTGAAAGCTTGCAAATTTCAAGAACCAAGGACAGATTTAATCCCCAAAATTAATTTTTTTTGCAAATTCTTCATAAACCCATCTGTTTGATTATATATAAAAAAAAGAATCAAACAAAGCAATGTAAAAAATGGCATACCTTTAAAGTCAAGAAGACCTTAACAATATGTGAACTCAAGTCAATCTGCACCAATTATCACACAAACAAACAAAAAAGAAGTCATGAAATATACCATCTTCTTCCTCTTAAGTTTGTATTTTTGAAATTGAGCGAAGAGACGTGGCTGTTCTTACTCTACGTTCAGCGTTAAGGATTTGGATCTGGTTAGTTGAGGATGCAGCGGAAATTGTGAGAAATGTGAGGATCAAGAAAGGTAGAGTGAGTCCCGCTGCTTCCATGGATGTTGAACTCGCCATGTCTTGTAAACTGTCAAGTCCTCTTCTGTCTTTGCTTCTACCAGTTACGAGATATAAATGGCAGTGGCGATGGAGGACAGGAGAGGGCACATTTGGGCTTTTTGAACAGACAAGACAGACAGACAGAGAAGCGTTGGGCCTTCGGCTTTGTTACGTGGAGCAAGGGATGCCAATATGGGCCTTAACGGATACTAGTCTGGACCCATCCGAAGAAGGAAAACCCTAATTTCGCCTCTCGAACCCCCAATCCTGACTGGGCTGGTATACTGAGGAATCATTAGTTGTTCATTGAGTGGGTGTTAGCTGTCTCGAGCGCGAGTGGCTGATTTCACATGAATCTAATAACAATTCTTAATCCAAAATTTTTCTTAAATACAAATTTATTTAAATTATAAATTATATAAATTTAAAAAATTATAAATCTAAATAAATAAAATACCATGTATATTTTTATATTGTATTTTCTATAAGTTAAAATTGGAGATTTAATATTAAAAAAGTAAGTTTTGAAGATAAAATGTTAAGATGATCTTTGAGGTGATAGGAGTAAAAGAAATTATTAAGAATAATAATGGTTCCAAAAAAAAATCAGATTAAATTTGATTTGTATATTTTTTAAAGTATGTTTTAAATTGTTTTTTATTTAAAAAAAATATCAAATTAATGTGTATTTTTGGAAGATTTGAACATGCTATTGTCAAAAATTAAAAAAAAAATCTATTTTTTTATTTTATTTTAATAAATCTTAAATTAAAAAAAATACTATTAAAATGCTATATAATATTAAACACTTATTTACGAGTCCAAAAAAAAAAAAAAAAGAGAGTAAACAAAGTACTTTTTTCCCCCATGAAAGATCCTTTATCCCAAAGTCCCATATCGCAAGGCTCAAAGTTGAAATGTTAACTCTTAAATTTAATCTTGCAATTTCACTTTGCACTCATCCAAACATTTCTACTTACGTTAGGTGATTATTTTGTTTCCAAATAACATCATTTGTCTGTTTTTATGCTAATAAAATTGCAGGTAAAAATTCAATAATGCTCTGTTTGGCTCTTAAGGAAATCAATCGTGGTAAATAGAAGTGCTAGGACAATTCTTTTGATACCATGAGCTATTAAATTGGAGATAATTTCCAGAATGAAAAGTAACAACAAACGAAGCATGCTTTAAATGCAAAATGTTTATTGCCTCTCTAGTACTAACGTAAGAAAACAGGAAGTGCTTATAAAGGATGACCGAAACAAACTCTGCTTGTAAAAGCAGCAACCGATTCTGCTCCTGGATTTTTCCCTTGGACTCGGGACTCTTTGTTTACTCTAAATCTTTATTGTTTTTTACTTTGTTACCCGAAAAGCTGCAAAATTTATCAACAAAGACCAAAGCCCACATTTTGTTTTCCACTCGTTTCCCTTTCCATCCTATCAGGATTCAGAAATCACCTTTTCCATCGCCTTTTCTCATTAAAGATTGTTTCTTTGATATTTCCATCAGAAAAAGATTGTTGCTTTGACAACGTTTGTAATAGCTTAGGCTATACATGGCTTGCATGAAGCTGGGATCAAAATCAGAAGTCTTTCATCTCGATGGCCATACCTGGTCTGTCACTCTTTTCTTTACATATATATTTGTATATCTGTGTGTGGATGAATGTGATGTATTTGATTATGGTTAAGGACTGGCTGCAATGATGATCTGAGAATGTGGGTTTTTGTCAAGGTTGGAAATCATATAATGGGTTTATTTTGTTTTTATGTTGAGATGAGTTTTTGGGTTGATTATGACAGTGTTAAATGAAAATTAACGTGTGCTTGTTGTGCGTTTATAACGGCTTATTATGTTCGAGAAATGTGTGTGTAAAGATGATTATTTACAATGATCACTGGCATTATGCAGTGGTTTTGATGTAGTCAATATAATGATAACTGGTATCAGATGAATAAGTGGGGTCTTTCCCCTTTTCAGTTCTGAGGTGAAAATTTTAGAGGAGTCATTTCTAATTACCGTGTGCAGTATCGATTGGATTTACTTTCACCTGCTTTTGGATTACAAAAAGGATTATTCAGGCATTGTATCATTAATGGATGCTAATTTTTTTTATGAAGAGCGCATGTATAAACTCACTTGATATCTAACTGTACTTCTATGTGTACAGAGTTTGCTTAGAGATTTCCATCTGCATTTTAAATAAAACCAGAATGTGCTTTGGTGCAGGCTTTGCTCAACCGGGCTTCAAAGTGATGTCATTATTGAAATTGGGGACATGTCTTTCCATCTCCACAAGGTGTGTGTTACATGGCCAAACTGTACTTTTATTCTATCACCTGATTACCAAAATTTGTTGTGTTATATAAACACCATACTCAAAGGCTTGCTTCAAGGTTCAATCCGAGGTGACATTCGAAGCATGCTCCTTTAAGAGCAACATTAAGCCTGGAAGTGCATGTCTCATACCTTATGGTTCACCTTGTGTCCGACCTTTGCAAATAGACTAGAAATTAACTAGAATGGCATGCTCACACCAAGTTATTATTTCGTCAACTATTTAATAAAACAGACCATACTTGAAGCAGACTATACTGGAAGTTTTTGGGGAAATCCTGCTATTTGGAAAGCTTGAAAATGCGCACCTTTTTTTTATCAAAGAAAAGTGTGTACTTGATCATTGTTGGTTCTTCCAATTAATTAGAGAAAAGTTAGTCGGCATTAATTTTTTTAGTTATCTCCTATAACTACAGGTTAGCTAAAGGATTTCATACTGGCATTTAATCTTATTTGTTTTCTTATACGACAATTTCATCTGTCGTGTTCTGATTTTGGAAGATATTGCTTCCGTGTGCTGAATTAGCTCATTTCACCTCAAAATATTTAGGATATCATGGATCAAAACTAGATTTAGCAATGATAATATCTTTTATACCTTTTTCTTTGTTGTTTATGAAAATTTTAATGAATGGAGTTAGTAAAATGGAAAGAATTTTTGGAAGCAATTATCTCCATCCTGTTATTATTTCTTCGATTGTTTCCTCTATGCTTCTTATTCTCAGATATAATGATACGACTCTTACGCCTTGGCCTTGGTGTGCTCTAACATTCATCGGGGAAGAACAAAAGGCTTCTCCTCTGCCTAGCTAATTAAAACTGTGGTAGATAGGGATAAAATACCTGCTAGTATCCACTTTTATGATTTTATTTACTTACTATTGAGCTGAGTTCTCTCTTTTATCTCCTGCAGTTTCCATTGCTCTCCAGAAGTGAAGTACTAGAAAATCTTATTGGAGAGCATTCTAGCGAGGACGAGAAAAGGTGTGTTCTACAACTTCATGATGTACCTGGTGGAGCCAAAACCTTCTTGCTTGCTGCCAAATTCTGCTATGGTATAAAAATGGAACTCACTGCATTGAATGTAGTTAGTCTCAGATGTGCCGCTGAGTATCTTGGAATGAGTGAAGACTATGGGGAGGAAAACCTCATCACACAAACAGAAAATTTTCTCAATGAAGTATTTGGCAGCTGGACAGACTCCCTTAAAGCTCTTGAAACCTGCGAAGAGGTTCCTCTACTAGCAGAAGAGCTTCATATTGTTTCGAGATGCATAAATTCCCTGGCAATGAAAGCTTGCGCAGATCCAAGTTTGTTCAGTTGGCCCATGCAAGGAGGCAGCGACATTAGGAACCCAGATGGCACTGTAATCTGGAATGGAATACGTACTTCAGCCAAGCCGCATCCTGTGGGTGAGGATTGGTGGTATGAGGATGTTTCCTTCCTTAGATTACCTCTGTACAAAAGGCTAATTCTGGAAGTTGGTTCAAATGGTATGAATCCAGGGAGGGTTGCTGGGGCACTAATGTACTATGCAAAGAAGCATCTCCCTTTGTTGGGCAGGAAATCAAGCATAGAGAGTGGAAACTATGCTGCATCTAGATCAACTATTTCTGCTACGTCTGAATCAGATCAAAGGAGTCTCCTTGAAGAAATAGTGGAATTGTTGCCTGATCAAAAGGGTGTTACTCCAAGTAATTTCCTGCTTAGGCTTCTGCGAACTGCCATGATAATACATGCGAGTCCATCATGCCGACAGAACTTAGAGAAACGGGTTGGAACCCAGTTGGATGAAGCATCTCTTCAAGACCTTCTGATACCAAATTCAGGCTACTCAGTGGAAACCCTTTATGATATCGACTGTGTTCAGCGAATTCTCGATCATTTCATGCTGATGGATCGTGATGATCCCACATCAAATTACGTCGAACATGAAGGGCAAATAACGGAAAGTTCGCATTCGCTCGTTCCAATAACAATGGTGGCAAATCTGATTGATAGTTATCTAGCAGAGGTAGCATCTGATGTTAATTTGAAGTTAGCGAAGTTTCAGTCTCTTGCTGCTGTAGTCCCTGATTATGCCAGGCCAATAGATGATGGAATTTACCGAGCAATTGATATATATCTTAAGGTAAAGGCAATAATCTTCAAATGGTTCTTTATCTGGTTTCCTTGCCAAAGTTTTCATTAAATTTGATGATATAATTCAAGCTTACAGAGTTCTTTGTTCATTGTCCAATGACATTGTTCAAAATGGAGCATGTTTAAAATTGTTTTTCTTTCCCTACAAAGCTATTTTCATGCGACTTGGACCTATGCTTCGTTATTTCAGTGGTCACTAATATTTTCTTTTACTGCAGGCTCATCCATGGCTAACAGATTCTGAGAGGGAACAACTTTGCAGGCTCATGAACTGTCAAAAGTTTTCATTGGAAGCCAGCACTCACGCAGCCCAGAATGAGAGGCTACCTCTTAGAGTCATTGTCCAAGTTTTATTCTTTGAACAACTACGGCTTCGCACCTCTGTTTCTGGCTGGTTCTTTGTCTCTGAAAACCTTGATAACTCACAAAACCTAAGTGGGAATCTTGCTCTTGCGAGAAACGATTTGCATCCTCAAGCAGGAGCCATACATGGCCGCATCATGGTAGATGACATGAAAGAACGAGTTTCCGAGCTTGAGAAAGAGTGTTTGAGCATGAAACAAGAGATTGAGAAGCTGGGAAAAACAAAGGTGTCGAGTTGGAACATCTTGTTAAGAAAGTTTGGTTTTAGTCGATCAAAGTCAAAATACGGGGATCCAGAAGCATCAAAACCAACGGATACCAAAGAATTACCAACGTCCTCAGCACCACTCATAAATGGAGGAGAAAATCAGAATAATGAATCAGCAGAATGAACATCAAACTCTCCGGAAAGAAAAAAAGAAGAAGACATCTCCTTTCTTGAGTTTTGCTTAAGCTGTCTAGGTGTCGCTACTTGCTATTTAGAAGTTGGTTTAACTTATCCTGTGATATATTCACAACTTATATTGTAGGACGTTCACATTCTCTCGGATTCATTTTGATCTTATAATTTTGGTTGCTTCCTTATTATCTTTGTTTTTCTGTCCTCTTTCAGCACAAACTTTCCAAATTAGATTCGTTTCTCTCAATCCATGTCCCATGCGCGCAAACCAGAATCTTAGGTTGTTTCGGCATAACTTTCTGCTTCTGTTTTCAATTGTTTTTGGTCTCCCTGCTGTTTCTGATGGAGCAGATGACAACATGAAACTGCTTTACTCGCCAATGCATAATTGTTCAATATGTGGTCTTTGTGCACTCAAGCATCCATAATTTACTAAGAATCTAACTCCCTGAGTATGCCTATCAGCTTGTGGATCATCAAAAGAAACACTGCCTTTTGCTTTTAAATGTAAACTTTAAGTGCAAAGAAACAATTGTACAATCTTCTAACAAATTATAGAGTCAACTTAAAAGATGGGGTCAAGATGATGGATTGCTCCTATATCGCGCAATCTGACCTCCCCCGCCAATAGGTGGGAATTCTCGACCCAGCTTTTCCTGAGATTCAGGAATTCAAGTTGGCCTCAATTGAATCAATCGCTAACTTTTTAGAAATGCTTCATTGTTTTCAATACTCTTTAAACTTTGATTGTTATCATTCATTCAGCAAAAAGGGGCAATGCGGTTAGATCTCAACCAAAACCCTGCTAATGCAGCAAATACCAAGTGTTCAGACCCTTTTACTCTGTCAGTAGCTATTGGCGAGGCCATTAATGCTTGATTTGTGTCAGCTCTTTATTTTACTCCTCCCTTTTGTTAATTGTAATTTATTGAGAACTTCAACAAATATCACTTAGTTTGCATTTTTTTCAATTCATGTTCAAATCTAAATTTTTTAAAGTTAAACCATAACAAAAGCTCAGCCCGGCAGATTCAAATTCCCCAAACATGTAAAAGTCTCCTCAAATCAAGCAGTTAAAATCTGTAAGCGTGTTTGACAACGAAAGTGTTTTTTCGAAGTATTTTTTATATTTCAGAAACAACATTTTAAAAAATAGCCGAATAGCAATACCGATCGATGCCTAAGACAGAATCCAAAATCAAACCCAAGAAAATCGAAAATCAAAACACAAAATCGGCAAATTTCCAATTGTTGACCAAAAACCCAAGAATCTCTAACCTTTGATGCACGTAACTGTGAGTGATTTAGTGAAAAAATGTCAACAATTGAGACCAATATGAGCCGGTCCCAAAAAATTACCAACACAGCTAGAAAGATTGAGACACCATTGGTATCATCGTTCAGGTAGAGGCCACCCCTTTATCAGATACGGTCTCCCCATGATTTCTCTCACTGTTTTGGGTGCTTTAGGACTTGCTCATCTCTTGCATGGCAGGTTTGCGCTTTTCTTTTTCTCAATTTATGAAAAAGTTTGTAGCTTTATAGATCCTATGATGAAAGATGAGACCTTTGTAATAATGTAACATTGTAAAAATTTCATTTCAGAACAGTTTCTTTTTGTGGTTATATGAAAAACCCAGTTCGTAGTTTTTGTTTTTATATTAGGCTGGTGCTGAATCTGGGCTGATGATGTTAGCTTCTGTTCGTGGTTTGTTAACTTTGTTAAAAAGTTTGTGAGTTTATGCGGTTTTTTTATATTCTGATGTGGTTTTATTAAAAAAAACCCAGTGAGGGTTTCAAGGATAATCATGCTAGCAGGTGTGATGCTAAGTTTTCACTTTCCCTTCTTAATCGTCACAAATTGCTTAGGTTTGGCTTATTTGAATTATTTAAAATAGGGAGTGACCTAATTTTAAGGTTTTTTTTTCTGGCTCATGTTGGCAAATAGTTGCAGACACGAATTGCTGCTGGTTGATATAGTATATATATTAAGATGCTAGTATAGTCAGTGTTTCGTTATTTTACTCTCTTTGAAGGCTGGCAGATGGGTAGTTCTTGTACGTTGGGGTAACTTGGAAACCTGTTGGTATCTGTTTTTGGCCATGCTAGTTTTCTGGAGGAGATTGAGGTTTCTCGGGATTGGAATTTCCATGGCTGAACTGTCATCAATGGAGGAGATTACATTTTAAAGGAAATATTTATTCTCTTGCTACTCTGATATATGTAGCATCAGTTAGAGATCAACAAGTTGTCTAACAGTCTTGCTTTGGGAGAAATTAGGAGGTCGGGTTTGTTTTCTGGTGGTGACTGGTGCTTCTTGGGATTGGATTTTTCATGGCTGAACTATCATTTATGGAGGAGATCACATTTTGTAGGAGATTTGCTTGTTCTCTCCCTCCTTGATCCATGCATTAACTAGTTGTCTAGAAGTCTTGCTTTATGAAAAATAAGGAGTTAGTTGGCATAAGACTTCTTGATGTAACTTGAAGATTTTTAATTGCGTTTAGTCAGTGTCCAGTTCAGAAAAGATAAGAGATTAGAACTAAAAACATATTTGTTTGAAGAGATATAAATAAAGATATAAAATAAATCTAAAAACAGAAGCAAGGGAGATATGTTCTCATTGTCTTTATTTTTTTTTCCCCGAGACAACAACCAAACAATATCCTTCTAATCTCTAATGTATCACATGAAAAAACTACCCAGTTTTGTTCACGTAGATTTCTTGTGTGGTAACGTCGAAATATGAGTGAAAACAGTCAGTTGGATCCTGTGGCTTCATTGGAAGAGATTGACTAAGACCGTTAAATGATTTCAAGCCGTTTAATCTTTGGCATGGCTTTTTACTACAGTAGGACCAGAACTGATAAATTGATCTTATAATCCAAATGGTTGCAAAATAGCTAGTTTTTCTCCGGCATGGCTTTCATCGTATCATGTTCATGGTATAGCTGTTGTGCAAATGATCTATATATATGCTTTTGTGATCGTATAACAATCAGCAGTCTTCATTCTAACTTTATGCATGAAAAAATGCCTGTTTTAAACACTGTTCCGGTGCCTAAAAGCGCCTCATTCCACATCATTATCTTCAGGTTTTCATTTCATAATCCTCTCTACTAATGTGGTGGGATTCTATGGTCCAGGAAGGATATTGCAAAGGTGAAAGATGATAAAGAATGGGAGATTATTGAGACAAAAGAAGCATTATCTATATCGGGACCAACAGGATCATACAAGCCTAAAAAGATATCATTGGAGGCGGAGTTAAAGGTGATCATGGTTCTGGTAGCATAACTCAAATTAATAAAAGAATTCCAAGGACATTTCTATAGCTTACATTCCTTTGTGTTTTACAGGCTTTGCAGAAGAAAGTAGACATAAACAACTTACGAGTACGAAAGTAGACATTTCTATAGCATAACTCAAATTGTCGGGCTACTGCTGCTAGTTTCAGCTTGTTGCTTTTGTCACTATATATTTCACTTTAGCTGTAAAGTCCACGAGATCTTGTATGACTTGTAGAGCGGTACTGTTTTTCCAGTTTTACGGGTGAAACTCCTCCATATGCCCCAGTTGTTCAGCATTAAATAGTGAATAGATGTGATACAAGCATCCGATTTTGCCTGAAGAGGTTGAATGTTAATATTTGATTATCCGTGTTAAAAAAAAAGACCCTTATAACAACCAAGTACACTATCCACCTCCAAAGAGCAAAACTAGTACAGAATCATACTAGTCTCTCTCTTGTGCATTTGTCGATGGTACTTCATATGAAGGATCGGCATTGAGACTTGAGAGTGTGATCATTGTTTATAAGAACTTGCACATGCATATTACATAATCAAGTCGTCACACTGCAGGTGGGGGTTCGGGTGGAAACAAACATGGACAGCGACTTGTAAATAGACTACATCAGCACAGAAACCAGAACCTGGACTTTTAAAAAATTGAAAAAAGAAAGAAAAAGGAAAGTAAAATTAAACAAAATAATCGTAGCAACTGATATTACCTTTGCATGTTATAGAGGCGAGGGTAATGAAACAGGCATTACCAAGAAAATAATCGTCTATAACGTCCAGCAGGCAGGCCTCCTGGTGGAGGTGGTGGCGCTTCTCGCAGTGTAGGTGAATCCATCTGTCCGTTCGAAGCGGAGGTGAATTAGTAGGCCTGCTGTAGATGGGTGCTCGAGAAGTTTTGCCTTACCCGAGGAGAGTTTTTGTTTTAGAATACTACATAGAACATGGATAGTAATTTGGTACAACTCCCTTCCATGATACGTGCATCCACCATTCCTGTTGTATTACGTCAAAATCACCTGTATTTCTCTTTAGGTTCAATTTTCTGTACCTAATCTCATATTTATTTCTTCCATCAACTAATAAGGATTCCTTGTTAGTTTATCACAAGCACAATGTCTATTTCCTTTTCAACCATTGAATTCTGAATGTAAAAATTAAAAATAGACATTATGACTGTATCCAAGATTGAAGCAGTGTAACGACCCCTCAGTGTATATTAACTTGCTGCAAATTTCAAGAATTCCGTGCTAAAGAACAAATGATAACGCAAGGCTTAGGCCCCAGACAAGTAATCCACAATGATGGTACCATCTTTCTAGAGCGAAACAACCCGGTGTGTGTGCATAAAAAATCTGGCATTATTTCTGACGAAATTCCATTTCTTCTGTCTGGTTGTTGCACCATTATTGAGTTATGACTTAATGGACGCTTAATGTTTCGCTGTTTCTCTGCTCTGGCCTTTTCTTTCACTTTCCTCATTCCTCTGATCATAGTTTGCACTCGCAGTTTCAGGACATACAATTGTCCAACAAGTAATCCACAGCAGGCATGGCAACAAGTTAATAGCTACAGTATAAAGATTCATTCTATTCTATAACCGAAGAAACATGGAACATGATTCTCTTCTTTTCCTTCGGCAGTGCTTGATATAAATGATATGAAGGGTGACCTCATGCAGGCCCAAGTAGGTATATTACGCATGTACATGTACACAAATGAGAGAGAGAGAGAGAGAATTAAATTGGCAAAAGAAATTAACTCTCTTAAAAGAATTGAGAGCAGGTAAACTATATTAGGCGAAAACTTCACCCCAACCATCTCCACAATTACAAACTTATACCCAGTTATCCCAGAGAAAATACCATTGCTCCTTATGTACATCACCCCCAACAACACAAATAAGAGAGCAAAAGTTGTAAAACCTACCTAGTGTTCCTTTTCTCTTTCCTCCCAAATATATCCCCCCACACCTTTTCCAAGTTTTTATTCATTTACACGTGACATCAGCAAAATCACAGTACAAAAAAAACTCTCTTCTTACCTCCAATTTTATCCTTTTAACCCCAAATAATATTTGAAAACAAAAAGGGAAGGCACTGAAAAAAACTACTTGAAGATAATGCCCACAATAGTCCTAAGTAATCACCTTGGCTTTGGTTGTGATCCAAATGACCATAACGGTTGAACAAGTCTCTGAGCTGATGGACTGCCCAGGAACGTAGCCTGAGATCGAGTAAGCATCTCAGTCATCGATGGGGTTTGGTAAGATTGAACAAGACTTGAACCATCAGTGGAGTCTCCTCTCGCAGTTGCTCTTTGCCATGAGTGCGAGCTTAGGCCTGATAGAATATATGCTCTCCCAGATGCCTCGTATACATGTCTGCTTGCCATTCTTTCTTGCATCTCCTTGAGCTCAGCATCTAATGCAATACATAATCGATCATGGGACTTGGCCGATACAGTTTCTGACAATAACCTTCGGCAGTTTTCAAGGATAGAAGCTGCACCAGCTAGATCTCCCCGTTCAGCTACGGTTCTTGCCTGTGACATGGCTTCAGCTGCTTGGAGCCTGTTGCGTTGCCTATCCACTTCAATTGACACTACTGCTTCTCCAGATATCTCAGGTCTTTCGAGTTTAATTTCTGCACTTTCTAATGTTGTCATTTCTTTAGTTAAAGGATCCCGGTATGCACATCTCACCTTTAGCAGTGATGTTTGATTCATGGAGGGCTCTGCTGGAACATTGATGGAAACCAGAAAATCTCTCTCTTCATCAGCATATAAATCTCCAACATCGATAAACCCTGAACGGGTATCAGCCATCACACGACTAGGGTAACTTCCTGCTTTCAATGAGCCAAGGCGGATACTAGGGTGCATACACTCAACTCCCACTTGCAACTCCTGCACTACAACACTCAGAAGGCCTCCAATGCACTGTGCAAATGCATCCTGGATCACAGCTTCAGTCTCAATGAAAGAGAAGGTGCCTCCAGAAATTTCTGAAATGGAATGCATTGACGAAGCATCATGGTCTGCACCAAAGCCAAAAGCATGCACTGGAATCTGGAATCCTGCATTGTCACCGCCATGAATCGACAAAGGGAGGAGCAACCGGTAATTTGGTTGAGGCTGGTTACCACTGCTACCACTGACAGTATAAGTATCCTGCCCATCAGATAGAAGTATAATACTTGCCACAGGATTCTTTTCCCTTCGTTCTTCCATTACCTTGGCTCCCTTTCTCAGACCTTCAGCAATGTTGGTCCCACCATTCGCAACCAAAGAGTTGACAGCTTGAAGTGCATGCTGCCGGCCTGCGTCAGACATTCTACGAAGGGAAAAGAGGCGGCGGGCAGTGGAAGAAAAGGCAATAACTGAGAGCCTGTCATTGGAGCCAAGGTTCTGTATAACAAACCCCATTGCTCGTTTTAGCAATGCCAGCTTTGTACCTGCCATGCTACCACTGATGTCAAGCACTGTGACTAGATCAACTGGAGCACGGGGAGTTTGAGATAGCTGAGGTAAGCTAGCCAGGTTCCCTCTGGGGTTTTCTCTTGCAACTGTTGCACCAGCTTTGAGGTGGACCAAGACAGTGAAGTTATCGTAAGAATTAGAACGTGATGCAGCTGACACTTCTGGGTATGTTTTGATCTCTACTATTTTACCAGCATTGTGGCCTGCTGCAATTTTGTTTCCAGAGCTTCTATCAGCAAATGCAGGTTGGAGATCCAAGGATTCATCATCATTAAACACACTAGGTTCGGGAACCTGCAGCAATGGCACAACATGCCGCCGATCTCGACGTGGTGGGGGAGGTAATCGATGGACCACAGTCATCATGGCATCAGTTTGAGGCCAACCTACTGATGCTCTCCCAGGCAGGGGATCCAAAGTTGGTGCCTGAAAGGGGATTTCTTTCCATTTCGCTCTGCAAACTGGACAGAGTTGGTTGCCATGTTTGACATTTGAAGAAATGCAGTGGAAATGGAAAGAATGTGAGCACTCTGCAGTAAAAATAGCATGTCCACCACCTTGTTTCATCTTAGTCAGGCATATTGAGCAGGTTTGCTGAAATTGCAAATCAAAAACATGCCAGAAAGGACATGTATCAGATGAAATTTGAAATAATTAAAAAAAAAACCCTCATAACAGTCATGACAGTAGTAGCAGCATAGATTAGGAGCATGCGGATGCTATAGCACACCAGTAATCTCATCAACAACACTTGTCTAGGAAAGAATTATGAACATAAAATTGATCCACAAATCAGAAAAAGAATTAATTGTTGCATTGAGGAATTTGATAAGTCTCAATACTTGGTAAAGAATGGTAACAACAATATTAACTTGGTAGAAGTTGCCATATCACAAGACCACTCAAGGTTAGTGAAGGAGTTAATCTGGAAGCATGTTACGATAAACTCACAAAGTGGTCCACTCAAAAGCTTCCAACCACATAACAGAGTTATGAAGATAAACAAAAAAAAATGTATTTTCACCAACTTTTGAAAGCATGATTATGACACAAAATCTGTGATTGGCTGGTTAGTTTACGATGAATCTCCCAGAACTTGGAATCTACTATTGAGAGGCTGCATGTGTCAGTTTGAACTGCAAATCAGAAACTACTTTTGACATCTAATAATCAAGAAAACAGACTTTCAACATAACAAAAAGCACATGGCATGACAATATACTGATAGCATATCAATGTAATCTCTGGGCAATCTGTCACGGAATAAAATGAATTTCTAAATATTTTTCAAAGATTGTGACTTATAATCCTCCCGTTTTCTTATTCCTCTCTCTCTGGTTTCAATAAAAGATGAATATAAGGTTATTTCGTGTTGATCAGGTAGCACTACTCACAACTGATTACAATTTTAGGTGTGAAAAGCTTCAGGGCCTTGGGCCAGGCCATAAAAGTACTATAAAAAAGGCAAGCAGAAAAGCAGCAAGAAATCACCATTAAGATTAAACGGAAGTCAGTGTTAGGTATCAGACATATGGGGCACACTAGGAAATGTAGAGTTACAATAAGAGAGTGACTTCTGAAGGTTATCAAGCAACTACACAGTGGATACAGATGAACCCAAGCTTTCAACAGAAACAGGAGAAACAATGCTAAATCCAAATCCACATCTATGAAAGGAAGGGAAATGTTAAGTTGCTTTATGATGATTCTTTTCCCGTCTTTTCTTTTACTTCTCTGAGAACTTTCACGCCTAGAAAACTTGCAACCAAATACTCAAAATAGTTCAAGTCACAACACAAGCTGCTTTTCTTGCTTCTAAGGGAACGAGGAAAAGGAAAGATGAAGCCTGTAGTGTTCCTTTTACTATTAAGGCAATTGGTAATGGTTCAGAAAGGGACTCAAGCAGTAACCCCACAAGGCACAAGGTCAAAGAAAGCAAAACAACGTGACATCAGCCACACAGCTCAATAATTTCAAGCACTCAGAAACTGCCAAAACTACTGATATAATATCAGACCAAGTAAAAATATTTCATTCAATTCTACAGTCTATTTTTTTCTGCACAAAGATGATATGCCGGCAAAAATTATCAAACCAGATCCAAAGACAGACGCAGAATCTAGCTGGATGTTGATTTAAAAATGGGCATTAGAGCCCAACAAGAAATCAAGACACAAGCTCTTACAACTTCATTAGAAGCAGGAAAAACAGCAAAAAAATCCACGATTAATGGTGCAAAATCTCTAAAACGTAAATAAAACAAAGAAGATGGAAAACACCTATAAATGCCTAAACTGTTTCAGCTGTCCATGTCGTGAGAAAAAAACAAAGGAAATAAATGCTTATAAAGAATCCAGTGCCCCAAATTTGAAGGTGAAAACGACGTCGGGCAAAAAAATTAATGAAAATCTGGGAAACTAGATTCTTTATCTATGCTACACCAAACAAGGGAAAACATTCATTCAATTAACGGTAGTACACGTATTTGGCTTATTAGAGCTAGTCGAGCTGGGGTTTCAAGGATCAGCAAAACAACAAAAAAACAGGTGTTGTTTAACCTTTCTTTCTATTTTCTGAGGAATCAAAGGCAAAACAGGTAATTAGAGGTCCATCGCCTATATTTACTTGAAAATCACAAGCTCAGGCAACAGCATAAGCCATAATAGAGCATAGCAAAAGCAGACATCTAAACTATGAACTAGCCATGAAGCACAAAGACCAGAATAAAGCAAAAACTGCAGACAGAACTTCTTCATTAAAGCCTCAACAAAGAACAACCCAAACCCATCAAGAAAAAAGAAAAGGCACAATAAAGTCCAATCCTTTCCAAATAAAAACATATAAGTGTGAAAATATATATAAAGCAAACAAACCTTGGATGGTTTGCTTCCACTCTTGGCCAACCTTAAGCCATGTGAAGATGGTGTTGGTGTCATTGGCCTAGAATCCCAATTTGTAGGTGAAAGCAAAGCAGCATCAGATAATCTTTCACTTGAAGGTGCTGCTGAATCATCTAGAGTTCTCGGTACATAAACACAAAGATTTAAACCCAAAGCCAGCTTTGCTTTTCTCCATTTACTTCCCATTTTTACTTCTAAGAATCTTTCTTTCAAGATTCAAGAAAACAAATTCAATAACTCAAAGAAACTAACCAGAGCAAGAGCAAAAAAAAAAAACAAGAACAGATCTCAAAGTGAAAGAAAGCCTTTGAAATTCCAAGATGCTTCCTTTTTGTGTTTTCTTTCTTGGGATGATAGAGATAAGTAATGGGTTTTTAACAAAAGTAGAAATGGAACACGAAAACCAAGAACAGGAGAGAGAGGCGTTAGTGGAGGGAGGTGTTGTTTTTGTTTTGTGGTGTTGTTATGTTCTAGAGAGTAAAATGTGGGTTTTGTTTGGCCGAAAAAAAATGTCAAAGGGAGTGACTCAGTCTCAGACACAGAATAAGAAACGGGTGGCTTAAGAGCAGTACAAGTCTTCTTGTGGTGTTCTTCTCGGCCGCCATTGAAGAGAGAGACGCAAGAGGGTTTCTTAGAGAGATTATAGGATTTTGAATTAGGACCGCTGCTGCTGCTGCTGCTGCTTGGTTGAAGGTGGAATGGGATTGTTGTGAGACTTTGAGAGTAGTAAAAGGTGACATAAATAAATTTAAAAAAAAAAATTTAAAAAGGGCACGTTTTGGTTGAATAGAGAAAGCTAGTTGGTTGCTTTATGCAAGCAATCATGCATTTCTTGGCCATCGAATTACTCACTTCCTGCATTTCCTTTCTCTCTCTTTTTACTCTTTCATCATCTTTTACAGCTCAGTCTCTTTGCCACACTTCGCAAGTATATTTGATATCTAACTAATCCACTCTCTAATTTAGATTGGATTCAGCTCCAGATTATTTGAAACAATATTATTTTAATTCTTAAAAATTAAAATTACGTTGTTGATTTATATTGATTCAAATAAGATTTTGAATTATATCGAGTTTAATAACTTAAAAAAAATGAATAAAAATATATATCCCTTCTAGGTATATATAATTTTAGGGTAAGAAAGTGGGTCTAACGCTATCATGTAACAGTAAAAACAAAATGTTGCTTTGTTCTTATAAAAAGAATTAAGAAAAAAATCCAGATCCTCTAACTTTTCTTTCTTTTTTCTTTTTTAAATCAAAGAATCAAGGACCATTTTGCTTGCTTGCAAGTTGAAGCCATCTAGGTGGTCATTCGTCACTCATACAATGCCAAATGTTATATATATATATATATATAACCAAATAAATGTGTTCCGAGAATAAAATGAAAAGTACATGATTCCCATAATAAATAATCAGATTGTTACCATGAAACCCGTATAAGAAGAAACCTTTATAAGATAAAGAGTATATTTGTTTTTGTGTTTTAAAAATAATTTAAAAAATTTAAAATTTTTTTCACTTTAAATTAATATTTTTTTAATATATTTAGATTATTTTGATGTGTTTATATAAAAAAAATAAAAAAAATAAAAAATATCATTTTGATATATTTTTAAATAAAAAATATTTTAAAAAATAATTGCAATTATACTTTCAAACAAATCTGAACATTTAATGTATATATTTTTGTTTAGAGAAAAAAATATGTATATAGATTACAGTGTTTTATTTTATATATATATATATATATATATATATATATATATATATAAAGGTTTGTATGCTTGTTAGTCCATCTTTCAGGTTGGGATGCCCATGCATTTGACTATGTATTTAACCCTCGGGAAACTTGCAATTAGTCAATTACTTCCCGACAAATCTTTTTTCGAGGACTTTTTTTTTTTGGACTATTCCCCCATGTCTATGTTAAAACAAGAAAAATAAAAAAAGATAACCACTTTTCCCATCTTGGGAGGTAAGCTCTCTTCGAGTGTATGTGTGGGTATTGCTAGGCATAATATTTTTATTTAAAATATATATTAAAATAATATTTTTTATTTTATTTTTTTAACATCTGCCCATCAAAAAAACACTAACAAAATAATTAATTTTCAAGCTAAATATTTTTTTCAAAACATACTCAAACAAATTGTTAACCGGGCATCAAGAATCTCTTGCAAGCTTCGCCTAAACAAATTAGCATAGTTTAAACTATCTTTTCACCTTCATGGTTCAGCATGTTTCATGGTGGATTTTTATATTTTAAAATTACTCGATATCAATCTTGATGTTTCCAGAGATTTTTTTTTTTTTTTTTAAGTTTTTAAACATTTTTTGTTGGTTATTTATTATACACGAGGAATTGAGAAAAACGATGAAAAAAGAAATGTGGCATTTTGCTGGGTTCCACTCGGTCTGTAACATCAAGCACATCACCACTATTTGGAGACATTTCGGTTGGTATACGAGTTCTTAAACCACAGAAATCTCGAGATCCAACATTGCTAGATCTATAGGCTTTTTTTATATAAAATAAAATAAAATGGTAAAGACACCCTGTAATGAGCTCTTTTTTTCTTGCACCGATATTAATTCTTTGTATAGTTGAGCCACAAAATGAATTGATCATTAACTACATTAATAATTCTCAACGCTAACGTTTTGTTGTTATTTTAAAGGATCATCCTTCCGACCTGGGAAGAGTTGTAGTTATTAAACTCAACTCGAATAAACTGGGTTTTTTTTTTAGTTGCTCTAGATAATGACCCGACTGATAAGGTGAGTTGATGCGTGATACAGTTTTTCCACACAAACTTTTCAAGGAGAGTTTTGACATCATTTTAGGATTGAAGCAGTACTGAGACCCACGAGTTTATACGGTGATCTAGATCGTAGACTAGGTCAGAAGTTAGTCGAGCTGACAGCCACGCGAGCTAGGATCTTATTTCGGTTTGAAGAGCGGATGTTAACGGTGGACCTTTCTCCTCCGGGAATATAAAAGGAAGAGTACGTGCTTTAAGCCGAACACCCCTGAGGGATCCTTCTTGAAACTTGACTAAACGGGTGTTAGTTACTATGGGAGTATGATTTTAATGTTAGTGCTCGGTTGTCAAATCTCTCTGTCTCTCACCAGAACAACTCTTAAAGTCAAGTGAAGTGGTAATAATATAGAGAAAAAAAATTCAAAATCCCCCCGGCGGGGGATGATTGCCGTCATCCTCTTTCTAGAGAACCTCCTCCACTAGAGAATGGAGAAAGAAGAGCACCTCCCCCACCAGTACATTTCTGTGGATGGCCTCGCCTGCCTTTGGCCAAAGCCACCATGATGATGAATCATTGGTGGGCATGAGTCAAAATGGTGGGGATTTTTCTAATGATGCTAGTCTTTGTTTGGTTTTTTATTTTTCCCACATGACATCATAAGTACACCACACGTGCACGTACATCATCACGGTTTAGTCGTTTTGCGGTTGACATTGCTAGCCATATTTTACCCTTGAATTTCTTTTATATTTTTTCTCAAGTATATCTCCTATCCTATCTACTAGCTTTTGGCACTGTTACTGTTGATATTGTTGTTTTTTAAAGTTTTTTTATTTTATAATATATTAAAATATTTTTAAAAAAACCCATTCTATATTGAAACAATTTAAAAATATAAAAAAATAAATTTTTACCGAATAATATTTGAGTCCTGTTTCTGAAGGCTATCGAGATATATATAAAAAAAAAACATTTGAATGGAATTGCTCTCACACTACGCATGCCTTTCTTGTACGAGATTACAACTATTATTCAACAAGATAATTTTGACCAAAGAACAACAATAACTAAGAAATCAAAGTCGGTGCTCTGAGTTGGATTTGCCCGACTAATTTGAATTTGATAAGTAGCTAGCTCGTGTTTGAATTAAGAAATAATATATATGCGGCCTGCAATTTAAACCCTAATGATCCATTTGAAATCTCCTTCGCATGGACCAGTTAAATGCCATGAAAAGTCTTACAATCTAGAAATCCCAAGCAGCTCCTAGTTCCGGATAATTAATTAAAAGATACTAACTTGACCGTTGCCTGAAATAAAAAGTGGCGGTTATTAACTTATTATGGACAACGAACGAATATATATATATATATATATATATATATTGGTGCTCTGCTAGCAAATGTTTGACCTTTCTAGATGATGATGATGGGTTCATCTCGCTAATTAATATTATTATCTTTGATATTGAAACAATCCTTAATTTATTGGTAATTGTTGATTATAGACACTTTGGGACGTGTGTTTTACATGTTAAAAAAAAAAAAAAACACCTTGGGCCGGTGGATGAACCAAACAGTCTCAAATCTGGGATTCAGTGGTCAAAATCTTATCTCTTAGGAACTTTCAACATGTAGCCATGTGTTTTCAATTTTATATACAAATGGCTTTGGATTATCGAACCAATCCAAAATCCTTGGCTTAACTGGGATTCAACGGTTTGTGTATGTTTGATTAATTAAATATCCGCATGGCATGCATAATGATGTTTTTGGAGATGTCGATCGAGGGTGTTCGAAAATATAATAATATTTATTTTTTAAGGTGTTTTTTTAAAATATATATATTAAAATAATATTTTTTATTTTTAAAAAATTATTTTCGATATTAATATCTTAAAACAATATGAATTTTTTTTTTCAAAAATAATTTTTTAAAGGCAAAACAAACAGTTCTTGGTTAAGGTCTTAATAATAGCAATATGCATGGTCATATCGACTCCACTAATCAATAACGTGTGTATTTTTTTTTGTGGCTAATTTATATCAAGCTTGAGAGATTAATTGATATATATATATATATATATATATATATATATATATATATATATATATATATATATATATATATAAACAATCTCAAACTGTGTTTGTAGA
>Ga0307515_10006170_pt1 | contig 24080 bp, 9 predicted proteins | sample 17_EM_MG_FD_194513 | JGI IMG/M metagenome (GOLD analysis project Ga0307515, IMG submission 194513) | Populus trichocarpa ectomycorrhiza microbial communities from riparian zone in the Pacific Northwest, United States - 17_EM | ecosystem: Host-associated > Plants > Roots > Unclassified | place... | reverse complement strand
GTCAGCCTGTTCTGACGGAACGCCTTTTGCTTTAAAAGGGACTACAATAGGATACCTATTTGGGTGCAGTCCGTACTATATATTCTATTTCTTTTTTAGGCAGAGTAATAAAATCCTATTTAAGAGTAACCCACGGACAAAGAGGACGTTCTTATATGCCGAAGACTTGTCAGTAAAGAACCGCGATACGTGCTTAATAAGTTTAAGATCAGCATTCCCCTCTACTAGAATGTGTATGATCTGTCGAGCACGATTGGCTATAGTTATTTTGCCACCCTGTTTTTCAGCTGCAATTATATATCTTTTCAGCTGCAATTATACCTTGTTTTAGCTGCTATAGTACATCATCGTCATTAGTCTTTTACTACCCATTCATGTATATATAGAGGCCTTAGTGCTATACAAAATAGATAGAGTTCTTATACTTGATCGTCCAGGTCAATATGATCTCACCCTTACTAATAAGCAATATTGAATCCGCCAAACGAAGGAAGGGAGTCTGTCCATCACTAATTTCATTTATAATTCGGCTGTATAGGGCGTCTTCAACGTCCATTTGGAGGAAGTTTACGGCGCTACTTGCTAGAAACGGCGGATCATTAGCAAACTGTGTTACAGATACTGGCTAGTCGTCTTCTCAGACTTTCACTGTAACAAATTAAGCGCCCCCCTATTTCCCCCCTTTGCTGCGTTTAATAGGCCAGCGGAAATGCAATTCATTCACGTAGGGAGTAATTGTATTCATTTTCAGTCACATTAAGGTGACCTCAGTTAGCGAGAGTAGTATAAATTAATAGGCTATAAAAGTCGACGTATGCCTTAGAGCCACTCCTAGCGCTTATCTTAACTATAGTAGGCCAAAAATATCTTGTCCCATTAGTGGCTTAAGAACACTTTTTTACTTAGCGGATTTAGTTAACACGGGCTGCTCCGTATAATCTGGTAGGTTAGAGAAAACATCACCTCAAATAAGGCGTTAATTACTTTCTGGATCTCCGCTGCAACCCTATTCTACTATTTCCTTCAATTTAAGATGCTTTAGGATATATAGAATTCCACCATTGCTAGGAATACGTATGCCCTTTAAAATCTTTAAGGACCAACTTCTTATCAATGCCAATTACTTTAGACGTAATTAGATTTAGGTATCGTGACGTTGATTAGGACAACTAAGAATGAGAACTCTATCTATTTTTATATAGCACTAAGGCCTCTATATATATATCAGGAAGGTATAAACAATAGGGGATAGGGGTTATATAATTGAAATAAAATGTTACACAACTAAAATAGGAGAGCAAGGTAGTAAGTCATAGGGTAGTAGGTATTAGGGATAGAATAACCAGATCCGATCTCGGTCAACACGTAAAGATATAGGCCCAATTACTCTTTAGCAGTCCTGTCACTTTAGAGGTATTATAGCAGTGGTTATTGCATAATTTAATTTAGTATTTATATCGAATAGACAAGTCACTTATAAGAACTCTATTCTATTACAAGAGGCTCTAGAGCCTTACTATATACACTAGGTAGGTAGTAAGAGGCTGACGACAATTACTACTATAGACATCGCCACTCAGTCAGTATTAGGTAATGGAAATAGGTAGTAAGATATACGATGGCAAGAAACAGAGAGGTAAGTCATAAGGTGGTATACCTAATAGTGACCTCAATAGTCGATAAGTTAGGTAAGCACGTAGAATCCCTAGGGTTCTTTTTATAATTAGTGTAGACCTTAAATGCTATCGGACCGATTAGATCACCCCCATTCTATATAAAGATTTAGGAACTAAGTAGCCTAGCCACTATACTACAGGAATCTAGTAATTAAGTCACTAATCCTTATTATCTGCTTGTCTTATTATCAATATAAAGGATCTATTTCGTAGTACTCTTAGATTCAATCGATTGCTTTCTAAGAAGCTTAGAAGCTGGGGAAGCAACTAATATATTAACGCGGTTCTTAAACAGCTTAAAATGGTAGAACTTCTTTTTCAGAAATATAACGACCTACCTACCTTTACCGAATCGCATCGTAAAAAGCTTAACCCGCCTATTTTCCTCTACAACAGAGCATGTGCAGCCTTTACGCTGCAGCTCTCCAAATGTTGTAATCAACCCTTAACGGGTTAGATAGATCTTCTAGATTGGTGGAAGGAATATATAGATTATCTAGAAGTTTACACAAATACTCTTCATATTATACTATTAGGCGTTTTTTTATAAGTTATATTTATATTGTGTGAATAGAACTAACAATCTACTATAGGCCTAAACCTCTTCAGAAGAATATAAAAGGCGTTAAGAGGATAATTAAAAGCCTTAGAAGTTTTTACAGAGATTAGTCTAGAGTAATTAAATCTGCATATTATTACGGCATTAGCGGAAACCAGTTAGAATTACGGAAGAGAATAGTCAATTCTATTTAGGAATGCAAAGAGATTTGCGCTAAGATTTATTTAACTCTATAAGAGCTAGATAAAAAGCCAGGTGGTATTTAAAAAGGGGAGAGCGCTAGCTAAATACTTCCTACCACTAATATACTTGCTCCAGTTTAGAAGCCAACTATTGTCTTTAGATAGGACATACCTTATCAGCAATTTCTTAAACCACTCTTAACTCATCCCTATCGCCAGTATAGGCCATATAAGTTCGCTATATTAACAATATCGCTTTACGCGACCCTTTCTTACTATACTCAATATCTAGACCTATAACAACCTATACGCTAGCGTCCAAGTCTAAAAGATAATCTTCTACTAACCGATCTAACTTTTTCTTCTTCTGCAAATATGCGACTTCAATAATAACACTAGGGTATTATACATCGTCATGCCAAAAAGAGGCGTCTGGCTTATGTTTCAATTTTATACTAGGCGGAGTGTCGTTAACTAGGAAGTATATTTTAGTAGAACGAGCCAGGTACACCTTCTATGCAAAATACGCCGCGCTACCTGGCCCCTTACGAATTAATTTTAGCTAACTATAAATAGCATCCTTAACGCGAGCGATAAACAATTCATATACAGCTATAGGCATGCGGATAACAAGCTGATTTTTTCTTTGTCGTAATTATATCTATCCAGCTTACATCGTTAGCTAGTCCCTCTTATTGTCGGAGAGGCAACGCACTGTATCTTATCCTTAACATATCCAAATAGCGACTCATCTCGTCTAAGCCGACGCTCTATCTCATCGTACTCTCCTCTTCCAAGCTGAAATTCTGCCCATATATGTTGCTTAATATGCCTTCTAGCTTGGATATCTTTAAAAAGCGCAATAATTTGGGGTACTTGTGTAAAAGCTTTCTTATTGGTTAGCGGAGGCGTCAAAGGCGTATCTACGAAGCTTAAAGGCGGTGTGATATATTAATGTTCTTTTAGAGGAGGCTAGGATATAGACATAGCCGTATATCATGCTATAAGAGGGCCTACATCGCGAAGTTAAACGGTGGTCGTCGCGAGAACCATTAGGGTCTGGAAGTTTAAGCACGGCTTAGTTAACTTAACAACAGCGCCAAGCTAAACACCGCCACAACGCCACACTTAAGAGAGTTGGTTCCAACGCCAACCAGTTATCCATTTACTCTACATTCTCTATTCCTCAATCTTAAAAAGTATACCCTCAACTTATTAAGGTGGCGTTTATTTCCTTAGTTAAGTATAGTATTAGGTAATAGATATATAGTTCTTATAGTTGGTTTCTAAACTAGAGCAAGTATATTAATAGCAGAAAGTATTTAGTTAGCGCTCTATAACGGCCTATACCCTAAATAGTATATAGCTATAATAGAATATACACCACCCTAGCGCATCTGGTTAAAAGCGCATATTAATTTTAGTAATTAAACGGCAGAGTTTATACCTTTTAAAGTAATACACACGGCCACTTTAATATATTTTTACCTTTTTTAGGTATAAATCTAGGCATTTTAATTAGCGTAATTAACACGCACTTTTAACCGGATGCGCTAGGGTGGTATATATACATATATACGTTTTCATAGCGTGCACTTTAAAAGTCTCTTAAAAAGGACACGTTGCTAATAAGTAAGGCTGGTTCGGGTGCCCGTAATAGGGCACTCAACACTTAATTAAATTTGGTTTAGTAGACGATAAACCCTAGTCTAAAGCGAGCAGCTGCAAAAAGCCAGTACTTAGTATACCCACAATATTAATAAGTACCTATAAGTAGGAGTACCTATAATTACGGGGAATACCTATAATAGAAGGGAGTATCCACAATAGGGAGTACTCCTAATAGTGAGGAGTACCCACGACAATAAGGAGTACCTACAATAATAAGGAGCACCTACGACAATGGGAAGTACCTATAATAATAAGGAGTACCCACGACAATAAGGAGTACTTATAATAATAAAAAGCACCTACAACAATAGGGAGTACCTACAATAATAAGGAGTACCCACGACAATAAGAAGTACCCGCGATAAAGGGGAGTACCTATAAGTGGCAGTGTCTACAGTAATAGGGAGCACCTATAATGTTAGGGAGTACCCACAATGGTAAGTACCTATAATAGTTGGGAGTAACGGGGAGTGCCTATAGCGATATGCCTTTGGCCGGTTTTCAGTAGCTATCTCTAAATAGTTGGCGTTTAGCTTATATATTTCGCTTACGGATTTCGCGAGAAAGCATACTATTTAATTAGTATTTATATCGCTTTATTTTTATAAATTAGAAAATAAATACTTTAATTATAATACAACTCTTAGCTAAGTTATAGTAATTACTAGAGATCTCTATAAGAGTCTTTACTATAGTTAATTTTAGGCCATCCTAAGAAGAAACATCCCTTGGGATGCTCCACCTAAACCTATATTGTACTAGTTTAGTCTTAGCAAATTACCCCAGTTATACAATTACCTTAGTTACACGATTTTCCAGCTTATATATTACCTAGCTCGCAAGATTACCTAGCTTATAAGATTACCTAGCTCGTAAGATCACCTAGCTTGTAAGATTACCTAGCTTATAAGATCTCCTAGCTTATAAGATCTCCTAGCTCGCACAATTACCTAGCTCGTATAATAGTTCTCCACCTTTATATACTTGGTAGCGTAAGTTAGGCCGGCCTATAACTCGTTTGGTCCTCTATAAAGAAAAGACTTATCGCTTTCTAATCCGGATATCTTAGAATTAGCCTTTATCGGCCTACCCTCTTTAACCTAGTTAAAATATGCTGGCGTTTTCTTAACTAGTGTAGGATAGAACTTTTCCTTTAAAGTAGTTAGTAGTCCGTATAGTAATAGAGAGAAGAGGGCCTACTAGATCTTATAGGTTTGGAGGCTATAAAGGTTAATCTATAGACGTATAGGTATAAAATCGACTATTACGCCATATTAGGATATAGCAATCTGCGTTATAGTCTCGCTTTAATCTATTAGCCTTTTATAAAAAGGTCTCCTTTTACTTTCAAAAATTCTCGTTTATAGCTCGCTTTAACCTTAATAGTGACCTTTACTTTAAACACATTACCGTAGTACTAGATAATTAATAGCCTATTAGCGTTTTATAGGGTAACTAGGGTATAAGTTGGCTCTAAATTGCATATTAATAAGGTGGGAATATTAAGAATAAATATAGAATCTACCCCTTAATATTGGCCCAAGTTTTAACTAAAAATAAGATCTCGTTCTAAGAACTGGATCCAATTCTAAAAACCATAGTCTAATTCTAAAGGCTATATCCCAATTCTGGGTCCTAAACATACCAAACGTAACTAAAAAGATATAGTATTAAGCCAATCGGATTATTTTCAGTTCTAGCTTAAATTGCGATCCCGAAAACCGGATCTAATTCTAGAGACTAGATCCTAATTCCGGTTTTAGGACATAGGCCAATTAACTACTATAAAAAGGGCGTAATTTTAAAAACCAGATCCGGTTCTAGGAACGGGATCTAATTTTCGGGAAATAGGTCGATTAACTGCTATAAAAAGAGGTTGCCTGTATCTGTATTTGGTATATTAGGTTTAGCTCGTTTTAGGATTAGCTACGTAATCAATTATAGGCGCGTGCACGACTAACCTAATAATTAACCCGCTCTCGCTGCACCTTGCCTGGCGCCTTTAGCATTACGGCATTAGAGCCTCGCTCTATTTAAGCCTTATATATCGCGGAACAAACTAAAGCTAATAATTATGATTAGTTATAGACTAATAAATACTGCCTACAGCTTTCCAATAATACTAGAATCCTATATACGCACTGCGTTTTAGCCTACACAACCAGAGACTGCAAACGGTGTCCCCGCACTTTAGGTCATTATAGCTCAGCATTTAACTAAGCCCCGCGAAGCCTCAGTCTAAGCCACATCAGATCGGCTTTGACGATGGTGCTGGAAGAGTCCTCCACGTTCGTTGCCTGCTTACATAAGCAGATTCCCTTTGGTTCCTTTTTGGACGACGTCCGTAAGCAACCACTTATGACTCAGTAGGTATAGGCCTATATAAGGGCCTATATTCGTCGTAGATAGATTCGATAGATTCATATTCATTCTTTATCCTCAGATCCAGTTCATCAGGTTATGAGCACTCGTTGCTACCAAGCTGCGACGTCAGAAGATTGACACCTTACCACAGGTTGCATAAAGGGTTACTATACCCGTGCTAAGTCATATCTTACTGTTCTATATTTGACGCCTTACCACAGGCCGCATTAAAGGTGACCACACCTGCGTATAAGGTCATTTCCTATTGTCAAATTTACGCGTTAAATTCGTTTGTTTACGCGTCAAAATCATTTATTTACGCGTCGCCATGGGTAAAGACTATCCAGGCATTCAACGCCTCAAGAAAGACGGTTCAAATTGGCACCAATATTGGACACAGCTCAGCACGTACCTACGTAGTGAGGGCCTTCTGCACATCATTTAAGAAGATACGGCCCCACTCTACCCAAAGCTCCAGGAAGAAAAACCTACGATATCTATTAATCAAGTACCAAAGGACGCCGGCAAGGAGGAGCGAGACGAGATCCTTAAGAGGTCTCAAATCATTACGGATACTAATAACTCAATCCGCTCAACTAATAAGGCTCTCTCCGATGAGTACCAAAAGGAGTTTAAACAGTTCGATAAGGACGACGGCAAAGTCTGTTCAGTCATCCTTGGTACAATCGACAATGAGATCCTTACTGCCTTAGAGCACAAGCAGACGGCGAAGGACTATATTAATCACCTTAAGCAGACGTTCGAGGCCCGTGGCTTAATCCATGAGGCTAACATATAGGAGACTTTCGTCAAGCTCCGCTTTCAATCGGACCAAGCAGTCACTACTTTCTTAAGCCGTTACCAAGAAGCGGTTTAAGGAGTCAAGCAGGTAAAGCTTGCCCTAGATAACAAGATCATCAACTATCAATTCATTAACGCCGTCGACGAACACTTCCCTATGTGGGCTCAAATCCAACGTGATAAGATTCGCGACGGCCACACAATCTCACTACCCCAATTAATCGCTGACCTCACTAACGAGGCCCGGCGGAAGGACTTACCCAAGAGCTTCGCCTCGGTCAATAAGCCACCAGGTGACTTATGTTCGAATGAGCAGTCCGGTCAAGAACGCGGCAACGGTCGTGGTCGTGGCAATGGTCGCGGCGGAGGCAGGGGAGCCGGTCACGGTGCCTTATCAGGTAATTAAGGCTCTGCCAAGGATGCTTCAAACAGGTATGGGTGGTGCAAGCAAGGTCATCCAGGTGGCGAGGAGGGCTGCTAGATGAAGCACGCCTACCTGAGGCCCGAATAGTGGAGACCTGGAGAAAGGCGACCTCAGCGCTCAGGTAACGGAGCAGCCTTAAATATAAATGAGGCCTCCAAGGGGACATCCAATCGCCCATCTCAAGCTACCAATTCGGCAACCAGATCGATCTTTGCTACACAGGTTATTGGGCCAGCAGCTATAGCTTCAGGAACGAATATCAAGGACTCCTGGATAGCTGACAGTTGCTCGAATATTCACATAGGCAACGACATCAGGAAGTTCATGCAGTATGAGGAAATTGAACCTCTCCAAATCCAGACGGGAGGAGGCCTAATGAGGGCTATTGGCGTTGGATCAGTCGAGCTTACAGTCGCCCGAACTAACCACTCGGCCCATACAATTACATTCACCGAAGTGTATCACTGTCCTAACTTCTTTACGAATGTCGTCTCTCTCAATATTCTGCGAGGGAAGGGCGCCTTCTTCAACGGTCTCCACAATACAATCAACTTCGTCAAAGGCCGGGCAGAAATAGCCTACATCCCATGCATCAACGGACTCAATACGTTTATACTGGTAGACAACCCTACGGAGGTTCCTTTCGCAATGGCTCTGGCTACCGCACGATCGCGTCTCTATAAGAAAGGCGTGCTTGCCAAAGCTACTATAGAGACTTGGCACAAGAGACTACAACACCTTTCTCCCGACTAGATACGTCTCCTCGCCAGAAGCATAAAGGGGATCGTAGTCACTAAGGATAAGCCATTTCACTGCGAGGACTGTCACCTCGGAAAGGCCAAAAAGCAAATATCAAGACGCCCTCAACGACGCAGCAATCGCATATTTGAAAAAGTGCATGTCGACGTGGTTGGGCCATTAAAACACGAAGGTCTCCACGGTGAGAAGTACTGGGTACTATTCACTGATGACCGAACACGCTTTAGATGGATCTACTGTATATCGAATAGAGGCTCCGCAGCCTCTACCTTAAAGCAGTTCGTCCGTATGATCAAGACTCAAACAGGGATAACGATTGGCTGCTTCCGATTGGATGGAGCTGCTGAGTGGTTCAGTAAGGATATGACCGATTTCTTCAAGAACGAAGGTATACTTACTAAGGTCTCTACCCCATATACCACACACCAGAATGGAATAGCAGAGAAGGCCAACCACCTGGTTAAAGAAAGGGTTAGGGTGATGTTGATTGAGACTCAATTACCACCAAAGCTCTAGCCTGAAATCGCCAAGGCAGCCGTACACGGGCTCAATATGTTACCTACATCAGTCAATAAGGACAAAGCTCCGCCCGCTTAAGCAATGGCTCACGCCCTGGGTGACACCGACTCTACAATTACGTACGCCAACTGGAAGATCTATGGCTGTCCCGCCTACGTCCACATTAATGAAAAAGACCCTCAGCGGCAACGGGGTAATAAGTTCGTTGTAAGGGCTCAGAAGGGACGATTAGTTGGCTACGAAGGCTCACACATATATCGCGTCTATCTACCTCACAAGAACAGGGTCGTTCGATCAAGCAGCGTCACCTTTGACGAATCAGGAACCTTTCTCACTACACCGATTAGTGAAGAAGAAGGTGGCGACGACGATATCTGCTGGATACCACTCGAGGAACTTCCTACCGAAGACACTGCACCAGAGGTCTCTCGGTCACCGCAGGAAGGAAGTGAGGTCTCTCGGTCACTGCAGGAGGCAGATAAGGTCTCTCGGTCACCGCAGGAAGGAAGCGAGGTCTCTCGGTCACTGCAGGAGGCAGATGAGGTCTCTCGAGCCTCGCAGTCGGGGGGTGACTCTCAGTCGGGGGGTGCCTCTGGCGATCACGATATCGCACCGCAGCTCAATCGACCCCCTCTCACTGACGACGAACAGGCAGGTCTTGACCAGCAAGAGCTTCCTGATCTAGGAGGACACCTCCATCAGGAAGGGACTCCCCCAGGGGACGTCTACCAGGAGGATCTGGAACAGATTCTGACTGAGTACTCAGAAGAGGACAATGAACCTATAGCGAACACTCGTACACGGTCAAAGCCACGGCTTGACTATAGCGTACTCCATAGAACCGGAAGGAAGGAGCCGGCCACAAAGGCCACCTACCTTACCCCGTCCTTCGCCTACACGTTTGCAAGTGCTCTATTACAGCCTCAGTGGACAAGGACAACCAAAGGACTACCTCCGGAGCCACGGAACTGGAAGGAAGCTATGAATTCAATATTTGAGAAGGAGTGGAAGGCTGCGGCGGATGAGGAATGGGAGTCTTAAATGATTAATAACTTATTCAAGATCGTCGAACTTCCACCCGGAGCTAAGGCTCTACCCGTTAAATGGGTCTTTGCGTACAAATTCGATGAGAACAACGTCCTATTTAGATGGAAAGCACGGCTGGTATTACGCGGTGATAAGTAGCGCCTAGGGATTGACTATGGCGATACGTTCGCAGGCGTCGTTCGACCTAGTACATTTAAGCTACTAATAGCCCTGGTTGCCGCATACGATCTAGAGTGCGAACACTTGGACGTAATTACGGCCTTCCTCAATGGGAAGCTTGACCGCAAAAACATCTATATTTAGCTGCTAGAAGGATACCGCCAGTATCAGAAGGACGGCGTTGCTCTTGTGGGCCTACTGCTTAAGGCTCTCTACGGTCTCAAGCAGGCGCCACGTCTTTGGTATGAGGAGCTTAAAAGCTTCCTTATCACCCTCAAATACATGCCAATTCCAGCTAACCCATGCGTCTTCGTCAGCCAGCAAAGCGGCTAAATTATTATCGTCTACGTTGATGATCTTATCTTGATTGGACAAGATACACAGATAATCGAACTGCTCAAAGAAGCACTCAGGAACAAGTACAAAGTGAGAGACTTAGGCCTAATTGCGTACTACCTAGGTATTCGAATTATAAGGAACCGACAGGCGCGCTTAATTCGACTGGTACAGGACGCCTATATTAGGAAGATCCTACATACATTCTATATGGACGATTACGCACCGGCTTCTACACCAATTCACCCCTCTGCGGTAGACTTTAAGCTACGCGAGGATTAAGCTCCGCCGGAGCTGATAAAACGGTATTAATTGCTAATAGGCTCTCTACTTTATCTATGTAATTGGACTTGGCCCAATGTGGCCTGGGCCGTAGAAAAGCTCTGTCAGTTCCTACACAACCCTGCCGAACTATATATGGAAGCCGTAATGCAGATACTTGCCTATTATGCAGGAACGATCAACTTAGGTATAGAGTTCGGCTTCCCCCAAGGGCAACAATTACCTCCGAAAGCCTTCGCCGAGGCATTAGTTACGGACCATACTACCCCTAATTGCAATAGGGAATATAGCGGAAGCCTACTAGGTAATATACCTGACCTACAGCTACATGGCTATAGCGATGCAGCGTTTGCAGATGCGGTCGACAGGAAGTCAACTTCTGGCTATATCTATAAGTTAGTGGGTGGCCCAGTTTTACATAAGTCAAGCAAGCAGTCAATTCTTACAACCTCTACTACAGAGGCTGAATATGTAGCAATGACGCATGCGGCCAAGGAAGCCTTATAGCTTCGTCGATTGCTTACTGATTTGGGCTATACCGGAAAGGATCTACTACCGATACATTTATATGGCGACAATTAACCAGCCATTAGCCTTGCAAAAAGCGATGACTACCACGCGCGCACTAAGCACTTTAAGCTATACTGGCACTACATTCGTGACAAGGTTCAAAGCGGCGTGATCCACCTACAGCACGTTCCTACGAGCAGCATAGTGGCAGACGGTCTTACAAAGCCACTGACGACGGCTCAGTTCAGGAACTTTGTCAAGCAGCTAGGCCTCGTTCGATGCGATATAGACACTAAACCCAAATAGGAAATCATACACAGGTCGGCAAAACCTCGGAGGGTACGCCATTCGACGACTCTGACCCATGCTGACGACTTTTAAGTGGGGGATAAGAACGATATAGAGCTCGTGACGGGCAATCGATTACAGCTTAGGGAGAGGTCAAATAGGACCTATAGGACACTTGGAGGATTACGAGGTGTTTCTTTTATATATTATCAAATTTAATACTGATTTAGGAAGGATCTGCTTTTGTTTTGGTGGAGTACTGGGGGGTGTAACGATGGTGCTGGAAGAGTCCTCCACGTTCGTTGCCTGCTTACATAAGCAGATTCCCTTTGGTTCCTTTTTGGACGACGTCCGTAAGCAACCACTTATGACTCAGTAGGTATAGGCCTATATAAGGGCCTATATTCGTCGTAGATAGATTCGATAGATTCATATTCATTCTTTATCCTCAGATCCAGTTCATCAGGCTTAACTTTTCCGCGCCCAATCTTCAATCCTCGCACCCTGCTTCCTTCCTCACACTTTTCTTCCTCATTATATCCTTATTTCAAGACGCGCCTAACATATCCTCATTACAAGACGCGCCGGCGAAACGCACAACACTCGAAAATAAAGTGAGAAAGAGGAAGAAGGAGAGGGAAGGATGGAAATGCAAGAATGGCCCTGCAAGTGTGCGTGGGGGTGCCCTAAAGGAAGGGAATATTTAGGGAACAAGAAGTTCCGGAACAAACTAAGAGACAAATACATTTACTGCCAAGAGGTGGGAGGGAAAAACTGCATCATATATAAGAAATGCGATAGCGCCTTATATAAAGGGTCCTGCCCTTTTCACGTAAAAGACGATAGCATAATGCCAGCTAGGACCCTAGCACCCAGACCGAGAACCCCTTAAGGGAAAGAGTTAATACCTACGGGAAGCTTAAGAAACAGAGCTATTAGGACAAGAGAAGTTATGGACATACCGGTGTCCCAAATCAACCTAAATAGGTTTGCTTAAGAGTACACTTTTAAAGGTCAGGCTAAAACAACTTAAAGAAAAGAAGACACCCCCTACCCTAAAGAAGAGATGGTGGATTATAAACTAGAGACCCCTATTTAGAACTACCAGAATAGATAGGAAGATAACAGTAATCTTATTGGACTAGGGTCTATTTAGAGCTCTAGTGTAGATTTAAAGTCAATATGGATTTGGATTAGGCCTTCTAATTAGTAGGTTAGAGTGGATCTTAGTTAATTTAACTCCTAGAGCTCCAGATCTATACCCAATTCAAACTATAGCTAAGGAGGAATAGAGCGTTAAGGAGTTAGTGTATAAGAGGAAGCCAATCAGCAACTCTTAAAACTCTACCACTAACTCACTGTCTAATAAGTGGTGTATTAGTTATAGAATCTAGGAACTTTATTATCCTACCCCTGCTACTATTGCTTATGCTGTTGCGGCTCTGCATCTACACCTGCTGTTATATTGTATTTGACTTTCCTACCTCCGCGATAGAACGATTTCTCTTAGTACGCCTACCCCCACTATCTGACGACATTATCCTTACCCCGAAATTGATCGATTCGAAAGCCGATAACACGAAGGAGGTGGCTGAGTTCAAGCTGTAGGCAAGAACTACATTTAATATAACGCCTTAACGAAGAAACCGAAGCATATAAAGCAACGCACGTTACCTATATAACCTTAGGGTAAGGATCTATAGCTAAAGGAAGGTGACGGCTCGATTACATATTAGTACTATTATATTTGAAATATAGTAGTAAATGCGGTAGTAGAGGCACCTCTAGGGGAGCTAGGTGGGCTAGTAAGCCAAGGGTTGTAGAGTCAGATAATAATAAGAGTAAGAGCCACAATAGGGGCGCACATACCGCCCTTAAGGAGGCGATTAAGGTAGAAGATTACAAAGCTTCTTATATAGAGGCCTTGTAGTTTAGTATTAATTTAATACGTTCCTCCTTCCTTACCTTTTTCCTCACCTTCTGCTAAGACTTACTATTTATAGTATATATTTGATCTAGAGCCATATTGAAGTCCTGGAGCTCCACCGCCTCCTCAGTATATAGAGTGGATTTGGGGGTCAAATCCACTCCAGTCCAGTCCAATAAGATTACTAGAAGACGACAGGAACTAAGGAGTAGCGATACCTACTCAGAATAAATAGGAGGAGGGGAGGGCCGAAAACCCCTAAATATAAGTGGTAATAGAGCCTATAAAGACGACCAAGGAGAGTAAACCATACGGCCTCCTAAAATCCTTGCTAGACATTTAAGCCAACAAGGAAAAGAAACGGCTGCGAAAAGAGGCAGTCCTAAAAACATTTATAAAGAGACTAGCGAATGACTTCTAGAATATAGAACGCCTAACTAATATAAAACTAGGCGCGATAATAAAATAGGTTTTCTTAATAGTGTCTAACGCTATTAACCTTATAAACCGGGAGATAGGAGCAGCAGGACATATTAGAGACAAAATAAACCTACTAAAAGAAGAGGCGGGAACTAGAAGGAAAGAAGAATTAACTAGCACCGGACTAAAAAGCAAGGCCCCTATAGACAGAGGGCCTAAAAAGAACAACAATAGGAAGCCTAAAGGTAAGGGCGACCAATTATAAGACGAAACCGCGAAAACAGCAATATTGTGGACGCAAGTCCTTAAGAAAAACTTCCGACCACAGGACTAATAGGAAGAAAAAAAAGCGGGTAAGGTAGTGTCTGCACTATATATACCTAAACAAGACAATAGAATCTTTCTAAGGTTTAACAGATACTTTCTAGACAAGGTAAAGACAGAATACAATATATAACGCACCTTATTATAGGAAGAAGCAAAAGGGTTAGTTAGAGTAGTCCTAATAAGGAAAGCTATAGCTTTAGTTATAAAAAATAAGGAAGGCGTAGAGACCATTATAAAAAAGAAGGCGAAGGTAATAGTAGCTATAAAGGCAGAAGCTATAGAGAATAGTAAAAGATAGGAGAAGTTTATCTTCTAGGGAGTTACTAGGATCCGAAACATTAGCAGGTAAGAGGCTTAGCTTAACCAAGCTAATATAGTAAGCGAGCTTAGTAGGCAGGGCGAGCCACAACTTAAAAAGATCGTGATTACAGGTCCAGGTCTAAATTAAAAGTATAACGTTATCGTTTTTATAAGTAAAGGATAAAACCTAAAGAGAAATACAACTCTTTTCAGAGACAGAGTCGGAGCGGTCAAGATAATAGAGAAATCCGCCCCGAGGTTCTATAGAAATTGTTAAATACACCACCTAGGGTTATGTAGAAAAGAGAGCAAGTGCTAAAAGTATAGAAGGGCATCACATAGAGACTGTTAGAATACTATTAGATGCTCTACCTACTATAGAGAACACCTAAGCATGGACCCTAAGTGCCCGCTTAGACCTAAGAGAGTAGAAGGGAAGTGGATATATCCAAATGAATAGATTATAAATTCCCGCAGGAAATAGGAAAGGGAGAAGACAAAAAAGAGAGCGATAGTAAAGAAAACGGTAGAGCAGAATAAGGACAATTAAGAGAAAGCTAAGGACGGCAGAGCTAAAGGCAAGGAAAGAATATAAGGACTATCTAAATAGAACTAAATGTCCTATATAATAATGTTGCAAGGAGCCTAATATGCCACGCGGCGTTACTGGCTTAGGCGATAGAAGTTAGCGCGGATATAATACTAGTATAAGAACTAGCACTGGTAGACAAAGAAAATAAGGTCACTCTTTTTAACTAAAGCTATAGCTAGTTTGGACCCTCGGAAGATTGGGTAAAAGACCCACTATAAGCACTAACGTACGTTAAGAAAGGCCTAAAAGCCAGAGGAATAACAAAGACAGTTTGGGACGTCACTAGTGTAATAGTAGAAGGGATAGAAGTATACAACGTATACGTACTAGTGAGAGAAAACGTGCACAGAGCTATAGTAGAGGCGGTACGCAACATACTAAGGACCAAAAATGTCATTATAATGGGAGATTTCAACTATACCTTTATGTGGAATAGCGAAGGAGAAGCCGGACCTAGGCTAAACGACTAGGCCGAGGAAATCCAGTTGCTAAACGACCCGGAAATGCCAACTAGGGGAATAAGAACGCTGGACTTTGCGTTTAGTAACAACAAACAAGCCAAGGCTAATATTAGCGAGATACACTCCAGATCAGACTATCAGGTCCTATAGGCATAGATAAAAACTAAGAGGAAAAATAAGAGAGATAGGGAAGAGTTTAAAGAAAATAGGACAAAACCTAAGTTTGCTCTAAAGAAAAAGGTCAATATAGTCCTTTACAAAAAGTCATAGAAACAAGGAGGAGGAACCCTCCAAGAATGGAAAAACAAACTCAAAGACTAGATATAGGTATACACCAAATAGTTAAGAGCAAGAGTTAAAAAAACCCCCTAGTGGAACAAGGATCTAACTAGTAAAGTAAGAAGGGTCTAAAGAACAATCCCTAAAGTTATAACGGCACACAAGAAAGCTAGAAGGAAACTCTAAGGAAAGGTTAAGAAAGCTAGATCCTAGTTCTAGAACCAAGTAGCAAGCAAAGTAAAGTTAGACGCCAACCTATATAAGCTAGCAAACTAGAGAAAACTAGCCTTAAATATAGAAACTAGGGCTCTTTAGGGACACGAAGATAAAAGCAAAGAGGAATAAATAACTGCGATTGCTAAGAGTCTTCTTAAACAAGAGGAAAAAAACGTTAGAGATAATAACGCTAATCCTATAGCGTCTGAGGCAAACCCGAAAAAAGTAACTTAAAAGAAACTATTAACGGAGACAGTACGGAGGAATATACTAGAAGTGGCCTCAAAAACCCTAAGAACAGACAGGATCACAGTAGATCTTCTCTAGAATATAAATATTAATATAAATAAATTAATAGCCCTAGTAAACTAAGACCTAGATGACGGGGTAGCGACTATAAAGGAAGCTAAAGTATTGCTTATACTAAAACATAGCAAAGACCCAAGCACAATTAAAGGATAGAGACCCATCTCTCTACTATTAGTAGTAGCAAAAGGAGTAGAGAGGGCCGTAGTAGAATAGATAGGAGAAAAAGGGCTAGAATAAGGTTAGTTCGGACTTAACTAAGCCAGAGGAATATTAGGCAGGTCGACTACAGACATTATCCTCAAAATGCTAGACAGCATTAAAAGATATAACAACGTCAAGAAAAACCCCTAGAGGGCAGTGGTATTTATAAATATTAAGGGAGCTTTTAACAAAGTAAAAAAAGGAAACCTATATAAGGTCCTTAGGGACAAGGGCCTACCTAAGAACATTATTAAGTAGTCCGTGGACTTTATAAGCTTAAAGATAGTTACCCTTAAGAGAGGAGGAATATCCGGGACACTGTTTAAGCTGGACGACGGCCTACCCCAAGGGTCACCAGTATCACCTATACTCTTCAGCCTACTATTAAGTCCAGTCTTATATAGTAAAAAAAACACAAACAGATACGGATACGCTAATAATGTCGCTATAAGAGCCTTTGGCGAATCGTTAAAATAAGTCCTATTTAATATAGAAAGACTAGCCAACGAACTAGCTAAAGAAGCCAAAGAGCTAGGACTAAAGATTAAACTAGCTAAAACGAAAGCTATTATCTTTAAAAGGAGCAAGGCCCTAATACCATAAGGAGAGCTTATAGTACAAGGGCAGCTAATTAAGATAAGTAAAAACGTAAGATACCTAGGCGTGCACCTTAATAACAAGTTAACGTTTAGGAAGCACATCAAGATAAGGACGGCCCTTAGGTGGGAAGTTACCAATATAATTAAGAAACTTACCTAGGATATAAACCTTTAAACTAAAGGGTCCATTAAGTTAATAAAAACGGTGCTAGTTCCTATACTAACTTACAGGTCAGAGGTATAGTAGAAAGGGAAAAATAACCCAAATGGGTAAACTAAGGGTTAAAGATAACAAGGGTTAGTAGAAATCCTCAAAAAACCACTAAAAAGCTATAAGAGGGAAGCCCTAGGAACAAGTAAGGGCTGCCCGCTTAATATCTTAGATTAGGAGATAGGTATCCCTAAGTTAGAAGATATCCTAGACAACCTACGGGATAAAGCATTAGTAAGGCTAAACGCTAAGGAGAAAGAATACCTAATAAGGGGAAGCAACAAAGGCCTAAAAACTAGGTTAAATAGGCTTAGGAGCTATATAGGTTAAGGAACAAAAGGAAAAGAACCCTAAATAAGGACCAACATTAGAAGGTTAAAGTCAAGAGTAATTAATAAGGAAGACCATAAAAAATCCTTTCTCCGTTAACACCCAGACACTAGGTAGGCGTATATTACAATAAATAGAGACGAAGCTAGGTATTAGGTAAAAGAATAAGATAGAAGAGTTATTAAATAGGGCAAGTTTACCAGAGGTAGCAAAAACGTACCCCTAGATAGTGGGCTACAAGCTATTAGAGCCGCAGCTTTTAAAGGACTAAAGAGTCCTTACGGAAAAAGATATAAAAGGTATAATATCTATATATATATTAGAGACCCTAAGCTAGCTAAGGAGTTAGGGAAAGACAAAGGACCTAGTACCTTAAGATAAGAGGTTAGCATATTAAAGACCCTAGAAAAGAATAAAATAAAAATCTTCAAACTTAACAAATACCTTAAGTACTTCGCAATAAAAAAGGAAGAACTATTAGAGGAGATAAGGGAGGAAGTGGCCTCGTGCGGATAGCTAAAAAAAGAAATTATAAAGAGAAGAGATAAAAGAACTAGGAGGAGCTAGGAAGGAATAACACTAAAAGATTACCTAGCGTTAACTAAGGAGAACGGAAGACTAGTCAAGCTTAGAGGAGATCGTAAAGTAGTTAAATATATCCTTACTAAAAGGATAGAAATAGGAATATTTAACAAATATAGATTAAAAATAGGTAAAGGCCCGGTAATTTATAAGTGCGGGGCACCTAGAGAAAAAGGATACTTTTTAGAGTATAAGCTTGCCGAACACAATATTTAAAGGCTACTTAAAATTATACTATAAAAGTAGAAAAAAAACCCGGGGGTCTACCTACTAGGAGAAGAAGTTAAGGATTTCAAAACATAGGTAGAGGAAACCAGTTATTATTTTAGAGTTTTAAGAGAATTAGAAATCAACTCTAGAACAAATTATAAAATCTAGGAGCTATAAGATTAAGACCTTAAAGATAATAGGAGGGTTATAAGAGGCAAATTTATAACTAAACTATAAGAACACGTGCCCTTTTAGTATATAAAGACGGTAGGTCCGTAACTTATAGCTAGATAAGCCGTAGGTAGTTAATAAAAACACCACTACTAATATATCCTCAACCTCCCTACACTTATTTACTTCTCTACTATTATACCATCCGTTATATCCTAGCCTCTTTAATATCCCCTCCTCGCCTACCTACCTACTTACCACGTCAGCCCTCCTAATATAGCTCTCGGCGCATTTACCCACAATAGCAAATCTCTCTAAATTAGAGATAATTAAAACAAAACCTATTAGAGAAGGGCTAAATAACTTCTATAATTTATTCAACTTAACTTATTAGGATCTGGGCATCCCTAGCTCTTTAGACTTGTTATACCAGATAGATAATAAAGGTATTTATTAATTCGTCTATTATAAGTCCCCTCTAACACGCATAGGGCTTAAAAATCTCATTATTAACCTTATCCTAGCATTACAAAACCTTCCCGCTACTCAACTACTGCCGTCTAGCGCTGGCCGTAGCAATCTTCTCTATAACCTTGTCCAACTTAGCTCCTTAGTTAATTCCGTCAACTTCAATATTAAACGGTTTACCCCTCTCCTAAAAACAGTTCTTAATCGCGAATCCGATAAGGACGTTTAGAGCAATACTATCGCCACCATAACAGAGTCTACGCCTTCTCCCTAACCGCTGCCATTCCACATTTAACAAACCCCACATCGACACAATATAAGCAGCTTCGCCAACTCGTCCGAACACAGGAAATACGTAGATGATATTCTAAAGGAGGAGCTAGGCCCTCTTTACGTGGGGATTCCTAGCTTATATAAAGCATTCTTTAGGGAAGTAGAAGGTCTTAAAGAGGAAAGCACCGCTGTTTTTAAGAAATGCAAGGAAGGGGACAATCTACTATACACCAAGGGCGGCTGACGTAACTGGCCTAAATACGCGAAAGAACGTAGAGTCCTAAAGTGGTTTAATAAGCTAATTATATCATTTTTAGACTTCGTAAAGGAGTATAGGTTCGTTTTAAAGGTACGACAAAGACTAGTAGAGTATACTCAGCAGCCCTTATAAGGATCTACGGCCGACCAAAAGCTAGATATCGGCTTTATAGATAATCTAATAGCTAGCGAAAGCTCCCAATGCCATTGGTCGCACATACTTATACTAGGAGAGCTAAAGAGTAATTTAAATACTAATATAGCCTTAAAAGCATAGTTTGATTTAGGGAAATACATAAGGGAAGTATTCGCCGCTTAGGACAGTCGTCGCTTTATCTTAGGCTTTACCCTTTATAGATCTATTATATAGTTATAGGAGTATAACCAGGTAGGAGGCATCGCATTATTACCGTTTAATATTAATAAAGACGGACTACAATTTACCTTGGCGATATTAGGATTTCTCTAAATAAATTAGGAGCAGCTCGGGTTTAACCCTACTATTCTAATATCGGACGGCAAATAATATATTAAGGTTATACGCAACAATTAGACCAAGCGTCTTATCCTTAACAAACTCATAAAGCGGGCACCCTATATCGCCGGTTAAGCGACTACTTACTAGAAAGTACACCGCAAGGGCGACACCTCCAAGACACCCCTCGTTATTAAAGACTCGTAGCAGTACCCGGAGCGCGAGGAAGAAGGCAAACTGCTACGTAAAGCAATAGAGAAAGAAGTGGTCAATATAGCTAGGTACTATCACCACAAGACAGTTTATATAGGTGGATGAGATAATAATATCTACAATATCTATAAGGGGCTGGATATTACAAGAGCGACAAACTATAAGCTAGAAGGTTTAATAATACCTCTAAAACCAGCTAGAGTATAAATCAGTACAAGGAAAGGCAGAAGTTCTAGCAGAAAGAGATCTTCTAGCTATACCAAGCTACCGCCTAGCAAGCGCACGTGTTCGAGCTCTCTAAATAAGCTCCCTATGCAGAATCGAGTACATCGACGCGTTATCACTTGCGACTATAGGAAGGCTCTTTATAAGGCAAGCTCTTAGGCTGCAATGCTTACTACACTAAAGGGTGTTATTAAAGGATACAAGTCTTTATATACGCAGGCCGGCATCCTCCAATATAACGTTTCAATAGGCAACCTCTTAATAAATAAGGAAGACGACAATCCCTCCTAGAAGTCATTCTTAATCAATCTCAACCTTGCAATTAAAGAGAAGCGGGAAGGACCTTTAGGAGTACAGGGTAAGACCGGTATAAGAGTATTTATAGCTATAGGAGTGCTTCTTAGCGAGAAATATTCCTTTAGGCATAACCTAGAGTCGTTCTTCTAGGTACTTTTCTAAATATATGTACACTATAATGGGTCGGGTAAAGATATCGGTCCAACTAAGTTTAAGTGTTGGAATTATAAAAATACTACAAAGCTAGCTAAGTTAAAATCGGGCCTAGTAAGCAGAGAAGGCCATTTTCTTAACCATATAGCTAAGGTATTCACACCCTACTACCAACCGCTAAAGCCGTAGGTTAATAGGCTGCGGAAGGTAGTTTTCCTAACAGATAGGAGGTAGGAGAAGGAAGATAGGGCGCTTTATTTCCAGATAAAAGATATTCTCTAGTAAGCACAGAAGGATCTAAAGGTATTAGTAGAGTAAATAGAATAACATTTCATTATCCTATAGTCTTCCACTATACGAGTTAAAGTTTTATAGAGATTTAGGCGGCTAAGGCTAGGTAGTAGCCTTAGTTAAAACACATATAAAATAGCGCAGGGCGAGTTACCTAGGCTAAATAAACCCAGGAAAGCGGATAACCTAATCTTCTACCAAATCATTAGATCCCTACACCCTACTATCCCATATAGGCTTCATATTTCCACAAAATATACAATCCACTTCCTAGCCTATTAGAAGCCGCCTTATGCCGCCTAAATAGAGGCCGTAGGAGAATTAATCCCTTCCTTTAACCAATCCCCTACTCAAATAATGCCTATGTATTTCGCCGCCCTATAGGAACCAATCCCCTACTCCTAATAATCCCCTACAGGATACAATCCCCTACTCCAACAAATCCCCTACGGGATCCACTCCCGGCTTCCGTTCTCCTATTCCCAGATCCACTAGTAATTCGCCCGCGCCTACTATATAGGCCTTATTATCACAGGAGCAAGCAAGTATATAGGCTTATACCCCATATAGGAATAAAAGCCATTTACACACTAGTTACCTATAATTGCTTTTACTCCCCTACGGGAGCTAATAGCCACGTTTCCCTCTCCTATACGGGAACCAATACCCTACGGCTTCCGTTCTCCTATTCCTAAATCCACTAGCAATTCGCTAGTACTATAGCCTACTATATAGGCCTTATTATTATAGGAGCAAGCAAGTATATAGGCTTATGCCCAGTATAGGAATAAAAGCCATTTACGCACTAATTACCCGCAATTGCGGTTTCGGGAGGGCAGTAGGCACTTTAAGTCATCTAGTTATATTCATTAGAATGCGGGCCCACAACTAGGAATTCAATTTATAACTACCCAACTATATCTACTTCTAAAATCACAGCCGCCTAGAAGTCTTAAAGAGTGGAAAATACTTAGTAGTAAGCACTTAAATTGCCAACTTAGCCCGGACCCATAAAGTTACAGTTAAACTTATTACCTAGTAGCAGAACTATTTCTAGATATCAATAGAAGAGCGGTTTTTTTTCCTCGCACGCTAAGGTAAGGGCTGCTCCTATAACATTTTTAATCTATAAAATACAAATAATTTAGCACAAAATTCTTTATTAGGACTTAAGTGTTCCTACCTATCGGCCATTAAGCTCCCGTTTCGCTAATTAATTAAGCTCATTAGAACTAAATCTCGTCCCATTAGTTATAGTTACCTTCCCCAGGAAACTGGCCCAAAGGCCCCATCTTATATCAATGCCTAAGGGAAGGTATCTTATAGCCACACATATTCTACTTCGCATTACGTCATTAAAGTCTTTCACATAATTAGTAATAAGGATCATAATTCCTTTATAGTATTTAAGTTTCCGCAGAAAAATTAAAGTTAGGTTGTTACCCACATAATCCAATAATCGTTGCTTTATAAATACGTCAGCTTCATCTAATAAAAGTATAGCATTCCAACAGCTAGCCTGCCGGAAAGCGCGAGAAAGCTCAGTTTTAACCTGCTTTAGGTCGGTGGCTAGGTCCCCATTAGACAACTAGAAGAGTTAAGTAAATAGTAGCAGTTTAAATAAGCAGGGCATACCGTATAAAGCGGCTTTTGCAGCTCTTCTAAAAGTCCTTTTACGGTTAAGGTCTTTCCAACTCCAGAAGGACCACTAATACTCTATATTAGTTTTCTCTAAGTATAAAGTAGAACGGAGCTTATACTATAGTAGCATAATTAAACCACGTCCTTTACCCAGCACAAAATTATTAAACTAAGCCCTATTTATATAAGAAGCTACAAGAGCCTAAACAAGCTTCTTCCGGTCCTCCAGGATAGCAAGGTTCTAAAAGGAGAGAGAGTTCCACTTAATGTCGCTAATATTATCAACAGCAAACTCCACTACGGGATATTAAATTAGCTTTGCAGTCTTCTCCGCTCGCGAATCTAGGAACTTACACTAGAGCTTATTATCAAGACTAAACCCCAATATAGTTGGGCTGTAGATAAGCAAGTCCTCATATTTTAACTCGGTAAGTTCCTTACTATTACTTTTAACTTTATTAAGTTTCTTCTCCGCCAGTTTATCAAAACAAATCGTCCAAATGTCATTAGTTTGGTATTTTCGCTACTTATTAATACTAGGTTTGGCGTAGTTTGGATTAGCCTCTTAGAAGAGTATTAAGTCAACTATAATCTAACAATCAACGGACAATCTAATAGGCTTTCCTTTCTCCATATAAAAGGCTTCACCTTTATACTATCGGTGGTGCGTCCCTATTAATGAAATGAATTTACGACCACTATTAGTAAGTTCTTGCTTTTCCTCCTCTGCGTTAGGGTGGTATTTAAGGGGAAAACATGCAAGGCTATATATTGGCTTCAACCCCTAGAACTTCCAAATAGCAGCTGCGGTCACAGCCTTACCAAATTTTTTGCTATTAAAATCCAGATACTAACCTTAAATGCGGAAATATTCATCTCCTTCGTCGTCCTCTTTTACCTCACCTAAGTCAAATCTCGTATATCTATGCTTCTTAGTACCATAGCATTTCCTATACATTAATTCATTTGACTTAAATAGAGTCCAGAGCAGATTAAATATAATTTCTTCGCTATTTTATAGCGATATAAGGCGCTATTTTATTAAGGTATATACATCCCTAATATAGTTCACTA
>Ga0307515_10006169_pt1 | contig 24080 bp, 23 predicted proteins | sample 17_EM_MG_FD_194513 | JGI IMG/M metagenome (GOLD analysis project Ga0307515, IMG submission 194513) | Populus trichocarpa ectomycorrhiza microbial communities from riparian zone in the Pacific Northwest, United States - 17_EM | ecosystem: Host-associated > Plants > Roots > Unclassified | place... | reverse complement strand
TATAATAGTTTTTATTGTTGTTATTATTATCATTGTTGTTGTTGTTGTTAGTATAATAATTATTATTGTTGTTCTTACTATTGTTGTTGTTGTTGTTATTATTAGTATTATTATTATTGTTGTTGTTTTTATTCTTATTAGTATGATGATGATGATGACTATTATTACTGTTGTTGTTGTTATTGTTTGGGCTAGACATGTTTGTCATACCATAAGTAAACTTGAGTCGGGCATGTTTTCCAGACTCAAGTAATGTGAGTCAAGTATGGTTGCCAAATTCAAGCACCTTAAGTTTGACATGATTGTTATTGTTGTTGTTTGTTATTAGAGTGATTTTTTATTGTTGTTTTTGTTATTATTATTATTGTTATTATTATTACTTGAATCAGACATGTTTGTCAGACCCAAGTATCGTGGGTCAGACATGTTGCTAGACCCAACTAAACTTGGGTCAAACATGGTTGTCAAACCCAATCACCTTGGGTCTGACATGGTTGTTGTTGTTGTTGTTGTTGTTATTATTATTATAATTATTATTCTTGTTATTATTATTGTTAGTATGATTATTATTATTATTATTGTTATTGTTATTTTTTTAATTATTATTTTTAGTATTTTTAGTATGATTATTATTATTTTCATTATAATTATTACTTGAATCAAATATGTTTACCAGACTCAAGTAACGTGAGACTAATGTGTTGCCAATTATAAGTAAACTTGGGTCAGATATGTTTGCCACACCCTAAGTAAAGGCCTAAAAAACATAGATAAGACATGTTGTCAAATCTAAGCAAACTTGAGTCAGACATATTTTCTAGGCCTAAATAACATAGATCAGACATGTTGTCAAATCTAACTAAACTTGGGTCAGATATATTAACACATCCAAGCACCTTGGATCTGGTATGGTTGTTGTTGTTGTTGTTCTTCTTCTTCTTCTTCTCATCATCATCATCATCATCATTGTTATTATTATTATTATTGTTATTTTTTTATATAATTATTAATATATTTGAAAAAAAAATATTATTATTATTGAAGAAAAACCATAGATTTGATTTGAAGGGTAAAATTATTATTATTATTATTATTATTATTATTATTATTTATATAATTATTAATAAATTTTAAAAAAATATTATTACTATTGAAAAAAATAGTAATAAGGTATTGTATGGTTGCTAGACCTAAATAAACTTGAGTCATGCATATTTAATATTAGTATTATAAATATTATTAAATTCATTATTATTAATATTATAATTATTAATAAATCTGAAAAAAGATATTATTACTATTGAAAAAAAACCATAATTTTTATTTGAAGGGTAAAATTAAAAATACCGTGAGTCTGACATAATTATCATACCTAAGGTCGTTTGGGTCTAACATGATGTTCACAAATCTAACTTCTAATTGCTACTATTATAATGATTTATACTATTTTGAATCGGCCGCAACAATGCATGAGCCATCTTTCTTAGAAAATGTTGTTTTTTTATTGTTGTTTATTGATATTTTTTTATGAATACTTACAACGTAGTATAAACAATCTCACTAGTAAGAATCTAATAGAAGACGTAATTGAAAAAAATCATATTAATCAAGGGTAGAAATCCAAAAAATAAATTATTCAAGGAAATTTTTTTTTGTAGATTTTTGGAGGATTTTTTACAATTTGACATTTACTACATGAAAGTAATTGTGAAAATACAAAGGAAAATTAAAAAAAAAAAAACTACGAAGTAGAACATATAGAAAAGCCCATATACTATTATGGAACTGGAGCTCTCTTTGTAAGCAAATCAACATCAAGCTTTTCCTAGTCATCATGGCTTCCCCTGCCTCCCTCTCCCGCTGGACCCGCTCATTCCACCCAATCCTAATCCTTAAAGGCTTAAACGCATAAAAAATCCCTTCTTCCCATTTTGCCCCCAAACATTTTCTCAAATCTCGTCCTTGCTCTCTTTGTTTTTCTTCTTTCTCCTTGGGTCTCCAAACTCTTCACAAATCAACGCGAACCCCTCTCTCTATCTCTACTTGCTACTCTTCTTCTTCGGTCTCTACTCCTCCTACAATTTCAATGGCTACTGTCGTTGATGAATCCAATCCTTTATTGCAAGACTTTGAATTTCCTCCTTTTGATGTTGTTGAACATAAACATGTTCGACCTGGGATTCGTGCTCTCCTAAAGAACCTTGTATGTTGTTTTTTTTTTTTCACGTTTTGATTTCTGGGTTTTGTTTTGTGTTATATATTATGTAGAAATCTTTATTAGTTTCAGTTCATGGGTTGATCAAAGTTTGGTCCTTTTTGATCTGTGATGGTTGTTTTTTTACCGTGTCTTTGTAGGAGAGTGATTTGGAGGAATTGGAGAGAACAGTGGAGCCATCATGGCCAAAATTGGTGGAGCCATTGGAGAAGATAACAGATCAGTTGGCTATTGTTTGGGGTATGATCAATCATCTTAAGGCTGTTAAAGACTCACCTGAACTCCGTGCTGCAATTGAAGAAGTTCAGGTAAATTGTTTATTTCTCATAATCTATGCACTTGTACGCACATGTTTGTGTGCTTATGTCCATGAATGCTAATCTATGTTGGGACTTGACTTGGAAAATGGGTGTAATAACTAAACAAAAATGAATTTTCTTGTTAGTTTGATATCAGACCATTGTCTGCTTTAATTTGTTGATTGCCCGTCTTATGAATTTGTGCACTGTATTGCCCTTCTTGTGCTCACAGCTTTGAGCTTTTGTCCACAGCCCGAAAAAGTTAAGTTTGAGCTTAGGTTGGGACAAAGTAAACCGATATATGATGCATTTAAGGCCATCCAAGAATCTCCTCAATGGACATCGCTAAGTGATGCTCAGAAACGTATAGTGGAATGTAAGTATCTTAAACTTCTTTTATCTTCTGAAATAGTATTATTTGCGCTTCCATTTTTCATCCACCTAATTCTATGTATTTTTTTCTAGCTGTCTGGATTTTGTCAGTTTGAGACTTTAGTCTAGCAGTTTCATTGGTTTGCTGAATTTATATGATGTAGCTTTAATTATTTGATTAACTTGGTCCTTGGGGGCATGACAATCAGAGAACGAAAGAAATGAGCATGCGTTAGCTGTTGATATCAACAAATAGAGATGTTCTATACCTCTAAGGCCACAAGATGCAATTTTGTGGCAGCATGTACCTGTAAACTGAATAACTGTACTAGGATTATGCAGATTTCTGAGAATGATTGCATGGATTTGAAACATGGAAGGAGGAAGAAAATAAAATTATACATCATGTTAATTGTTTTTATCTCCACTGATATTGCTCAGTTGTGATTTGAATGGACGTGGAGAGTGCTTTTAATGGTTGCCTATTTCATGAACTTGTGTTTACATGTTGGCTTCATTGAACTCCATCAATTACTAGATGTACTTTTCAACAAAATTCAGATTACTATTTATCAACTAGTTAACTCTGTCTTGCACTTGGGGTATTGCTTACCAGATAAATGCTATATCATTTGCAGTGTCCTTGCTTCCTATTTAATTGGTTTGACATAATCATTTAAAACTACACCTAAGCTTTCTTACATGCCTGACAGCTTCTGTATTTTTGTGAATACAGCCCAAATAAAGGAAGCGGTTCTTAATGGTGTTGCTCTTGATGATGATAAAAGAGAGCAGTTTAACAAAATTGAACAGGTGCTTTTATATTACCATTTTTCATTTGAAAGAAAGTCTTCTTTGCCTTCTCATTCTAGTTATTTATCTGAGAAGGATGCTTGGTTATTTGTATGTGCTGCCAATAACACATTCTTTAGTTAAATGACTAGCCATTCGACTCGCATTCCCTGGTGGGCCATATGTTTTTTTCTCTTACAAAAAAATTGTACATGCAGGCTTTTTTGATGCATTTTTGTATATAAAAAAATTCTTAGCATAAACTGAAAAGCTCATGCATACATGTAATCAAATAAATTGAGAACTATTTGTGTTAATAAACGGAAAAAAGGTATTAATGATAACTAAAAATAAAACTAGAAAAATCGAAAGACTGGTATAGATAAAGATATTTAATCTTGTAAGACGGAACATTTACCCAGTTGTGCTTACTGAATTAATTTATTAAAATTAATTTTTTATTCAATCAAATGATATTAAAAATAGACAAACATATAAAATTGATTAAACAAAATAAAAATAAAAAAATATTATGCAAGGTTGCACATATTAGAAATATTATTTAAAAATAAACATTTTTTATTTTCAAAAATAAAGTTCTTATATACAAAACATAAAAAAATATTATAGATGAATTAGAATAATCTTTTAAAAAATTAAATATGCATAACATCATCAAAAAACATTCTCTATCCAAAAAAGGTTAAATAAGCAAAAACAAATTTACAGATGAGGGATATTAATTGAAACATAAATTTAAAAATATATATCTAAAAAATATATCATTAAGAAAAAGCAATATCATAAAAAATATAGCCCGGTTGTTGTGGTTTAACTAGTCAAACCCGTGATCTGCACTATGAACTTAATCGGGTTCAATATACTTAAATTTATATTCAAGCTATAAAAAATATGAAAAGGGAAAAACAAAGCTCAGACTTGCAGGCCTTTGGCCCAACATGCCTAGGCCAATGAAATGAAGAGCCCAGGAGTGCTGGTAGGCCATCAAGCCCAGGCCTGGGCTTATTTATATATATTTTTAATTTTCTAAAGGGGTGGACAACCTATTTTTTTGAAAAAAAAAACAGGTAACATGTTGCCCACCAAGGCAGACGATGTATCATCTGCAAGCCTAGACTCCAGCCACCACAGTGGTGGCTGAAAAATCAGGCAATTAGTTTTTTGGCCAAAAAACCCAATTTTCAAGCTGCAAGCCCAGATTCCGACCTCTACAGTGTTGGCTGGAAAATTGGGCAGCTAGTCTTTTGGCTAAAAAAACCCAAATTTCAAGCTATTTCAACCCAAAAACACATCACCAACACCCTTATAACATTCACAAACCATTCCTTCAATTCTAAATACCCAAAAAAGGTCCAAAAACCCGAAATCAAATCAGTTTAGTTTTGGCTTTCTCAACTCATATCTGGTTTTTCATGCAACATCGAGGCTCTAAACAATCACCATGAAGTCCCTCTTATCTCATGGAACTTGTGGACACCAAGAAAACCTATTTTGGTGGTCGGAAATGGAGTGAATAGAGACTTTCTTTCACATCGTCAGAAATCAGAAACCCATCTCTCTCCTCTCTCTAATCAAGGACTGAAAAATAACATAAATGAACAATGTATTTTTCATGTAATCTCTAGCACGCCACCCATGTTTGACATCTTTTTCATTTTGGTCCATCTTCTTTCAATTTCACACTTGACTAAGAATTCATATGCAATTGGCCTTCAATTAGGATCAAGTCACACAAAATAAAAATTCAAGGATCAAAATGAATTATTGAAAAATGCGTAGTGCCATCCACGGTGTTTTGTGTGTGAACAGTGCCGGCTCAACAGTAGACACCTCACGCGTTTTAGTCTTTTATCAAATAATTATCATTAGGTGTAAGTCTTAGTTTTGCATTGCTCATTGCAGGAACTGACAAGATTATCACAAAAATTTGGGGAAAATGTACTGGATGCCACAAAGAAGTTCGAAAAACTCATAACAGATAAGAAACATATTGAAGGATTGCCAGCTACATCACTTGGTTTGGCTGCGCAGACTGCAGTATCTAAGGTACAACATGTCATTATCTATGCAAGTTGGTTTAATTCATCAAGTCTAATCAACTGTTTTCTTTTATATATTATCATATCAGGGTCATGCAGACGCAACTGCTGAGAATGGGCCGTGGATAATTACATTGGATACCCCAAGTTTTATGTCTGTCATGCAACATGCCAAAAACCGTGGTTTACGTGAAGAAATATACCGTGCTCATGTAACTCGAGCTTCGAGTGGTGATCTGAATAATACAGCAATTATTGATGAAATATTGAAGCTTAGGCTGGAAAAGGCAAAACTTCTTAATTACAACAACTTTGCTGAGGTATGATTCATTATTGTGCTAAAGCTCAAAGGAAAAGCTACCTTTTATATGCTTATTCAGTTATTCATTACAGGTAAGCATGGCAACCAAAATGGCTACTGTTGAGAAAGCAGAAGAGCTATTAGAAGAGCTGCGCATAGCTTCCTGGGATGCTGCTGCTCAAGGTAACATAGTATATTTCTTAGAAATATAGTGGCATAACCGTTTTGCAATACTTTTGAAGTTTAAGTGAAACTTTGCTTGTCAAGAGTTTTGGTTATTTACGACTGTTTCTCTTGAAAACTTATGTTTATATTTTCTTAGCCAGCTTTTTTATATGAAAAATCTGCATTAACTAAAATGTCAGCACATTGGTTTGGTATGCTGTTGTCTGTTTGTGATATCTGTGGTTGGTTAAACTACAAGGTTATTATATTCTTAAAAAAGTGCATATTCTAGCACACCCTGCCTTCTTAAACATCTCAAAATTTTCCTTTCATAATGCTGCCTTTCAGCAAATTTTCACTAAGTTGGAAAGAAAATATGATGCAGATAGCTTACAGGGTTTTGTTTGGGGCTGTGAACTGTATCTTGATAAAACCTTTTTATCTTAGGAAAGTTAGGGAAAATTGAAAAAACGATGGGAGAACATGAAAAAGGGTTTGATCACTTCTAGGGGATCAATCTCCAAATTAGTCAAAGGCTTCGGTTTTTTTCATTGTTTGCCTGGAAAAGCCCTATATGGGTTACATATCCATAGTAGTCTTAATCTGTCACCATACCAAATTCCAGGTCTTAAAAGGAAAATTAAACATTAAATAGGCAAATCCTTGTGCTTAATGCAAAATTAACTCCTAAATTTTAAGTGAAAAGCCAATAATTAATTAAAATAAAAATCTAATTTGATATGGAATCACAATATTCGATCAGTGATTGCACATTCACCCTCAATGTCTTCTGCTTCTTCCATTGGGGAAATCATCAAGAGCCTGCCCAGCTGCCCTGCTTACAACAATGTCCTTTATACCACTTTCATCACAATTCCAACACAAACCTTTTACTTTCCACTCTTTAAGTTCCTAATGTGTAAGATGTTTGGTAGAAGGACAGCTGATAGGTGCATGTGGCAAGCTAGTGTTGCTGACAGCTTGCTTACCAACAACTTTGTTTGTGCACCAATGTTCTTCACCAAGCCTTTTTTTTCTTTGATCTAGCAAAAGAAATTGTGGTAGTCATTCTCGGACAACGAGCCTTGACATCACAATAGATGTCAGGGAGGAGGCCTGATATAAATGTGCCAACCGTCTTTCAATCCAACCCTAAGCTCGATTCTGACATCTCAAATTGACTTTAATAGTCCATGACAGTAGTAGTCTGGTGGATCTTAGCGAGCTCTCCATCAACGTTCTCATACTCTGATGGCTTAAACAAGAAGACCTGCAACAATCTCATTCCATTTAGGCATTCCATGGAACCAATCATACCACTGAATACCATCAATGTCCTAGCTGCTAATTTATAGCAGCTACCTCTACTTTGGAAACCAGTGTGTATGGTGATAATGAAAATACTTTTCAGCTCTAGAAATCCAGCATGTGGGATCACCTCCTTCCATCAAGGGAACTCTACTTTCATCCGCTGTGGACCAGATTCATGCTCTTCCTGGTAACCTCTTGCATGCATCCAGATCTGCTCGGTGATTAGTAACAGAAGCAGAGTGGGCCTTCCTAATGTGTTCAATTCTTTTACCTTTTTCCAAGTTCAGCTTGCACTTCAGATTTGATTTGAGACTCTTTTGAGCTTTCTAATGACATCACCTAGGATTGCAATTCCTAGATTTTGTTTTTGTTTATGGGTTAATGGCATCCACAGGAAATTTGCTTTGATAGCAACTATAAAACCCTATGGTCTTAGCTTAGGGAAGTCTGGGAAACTTGAAAAAAAAAATGGGAGAACAAGGAAATGGGTTTGATCACTTTGAGGGGATCGAGGATCGACCTTTAAATTAGCCAAAGGATGGGAGAAAATACCATTACTATTCAGAATAATAATTACCTAAACAAGAAACTAAAATATTTTCAAAACTAGTAACAAATATTCAAAATCACATTAAAATACATGAGTTTTGGTTGTTTTTTTGCAAGGAAACCTTGACCTCGAGTTTTGAATTGCCAAAGCAGAAAACTGGAACTTTTGATTTTCTGGTGGCATCTTTGCCTCAACACAACATCCTTGAAATAGACACCAAGATCTCCTTTGTAGGTGGCATGGTTGCTCTCAATTGCATCATCAAAATAAGCATTAATGAACTCCATTGCTCTGCTAGTAAAACTTTTACCTCACCATCCTCAAACTTGGGCTCATCTTGTTCCTTTTTTAGTTCAGCTTCACCAAGTGTAGAACTTAGCTCTTTATGCTCTTTATTAACTTGATTAGAGGCCAGTTTCTGTTATCTTTTTCTTTCATTGACATTCTCAACCTGGCATCCCTTGTTTTCTTGTTTAACCTTTTCTTTGGGAAGAAACTGTGAATGTTCTTGTCATCAAAAGTTTACCGTTTTGTCTGCTATTTATGCCAATTTGAAGATTCTAGTTGCTAACTTTGCTCTTTTGAACTCTCAGCTTCCCTTTCAATTCTTTGTACTTGCTTTTTAGGACCTTCTGGTTGCTGGTCTTGTTCTTCACATTGTCACACAAGCTGATGCCTTATCTGCATAGGCATCTCTATGAGTTGTGCTAACTCTCCTGCCTCTCAAACTCTTGCTTCTTGTTGCTGTTTTATTTGAAATTTCCTCAACATGGCTTCCAATCTTCAATTCATCAAAATCTGAAACATATCTAACTTTTAACATACTACCCTACTATATAGTGTAGGCTTTCTCATACAACTCTGAAGATAATTGGATGGTAGGAACTTTTATTTAAGTATGGGTTTCATCTCATGTCAAATACTCAACATTGCTTGTTCCAATCTAAATAAGTTATGCTTGAGACCATACCACCACATCTTAGCTAATCCATCAAGTTTCATCTTCCCAAACTCACTCTATGGTCATCTTCCATATTGGTTCAGTGAGAGAGAATTTTTCAATGGAGTGAATTGAATTAATGAATATCTGGAACTTCAACCTCAACTCTTTTAGTATTATCCCTTGCTATATTTGGCACTGCAAACTTACCCTCTGTTTGCATGGGTAATTGGGCTGCTTGAAGATTTTCAGTTGTACAAGCATCTTGATTTAGGTAAGGCTTCCATCAAGTGTAGGATCTACATCTCGTTCAAAATCTGGAACTTGAACCTTAACTCTTTTAGTAATATCACTTGCTATTTGTTGTGGTTCAATCTTGCCCTCTTCTTTGCATTGGTAATTGGGCTAATTGAAGATTTTCAGGTGCACTAGGTTCTTGATTTTGTGGGAGAGTTGTATTAGTGGTTATTTCAATGGGTGCTTCCCTAGGACAATTTTTGACAGCCACTCAATGCCTGCACTGCATCAAGACCTCAGTTTACTTGATATTACAGAAATACCTCTATCTTCAAACATCACCTCACAATAAATCAGTTCTGATTGTGTAGCTGTCTTCTTCAGACTCTCACAACTAGATTATTTCCTTGATCTTTGTAGACATGTAAGACTTAAAATCGTTCTGATTGTTTCTTTGTCTGCTTCAAACTCTCACAACTAGATCATTTCTGTTATCTTTGTAGATATGGAAGATCTTAAAATTTTCTCCAAAAATCAAGGTGCAATGGAAGCAAATGATTTGACTCACTGGGATACCAGCTTCTGGGCTGAGAGGCTTCGTGAGTCAAAATATGATATCAATGAGGTCAGTTAGCCCTTTCTCTCTCGGCATCTGCACTCTCAGTCTGATTATAATTTAGTGTGGTTTTGATTTGAGCATGTCACAGGCTTGGTATGTCAAACTTTGATTTATGTTCTTTCTGTAAGCATTTTCTCTCAAGTTCACCTGGCTCTGAAAAATTTATATGTTCCTCCAATAACATTTTATTAAAGGTACATATCAAAGGCTGGGTGAGTTTAGTACATTATTGTTATTTAAAAGGTTAATTAGTTTTTATATATATGCTGATTTTTATGCTATTAATCAATGGTTAAAGGTGCGTAAGGAACTGATTTAATTCTTATTGTCCAAGAAAGAAGAGACTGCTATAATAGATAAGAAACCCTATGTAGAGATAATTCTTTCCTTTTTTTTTTTTACTGTGAAATACATTCCTTCTGTCTTTAAACTAATTTTTTCCTTTCACTTCATTGAATGTTTGGGTACTGAAGAATGGATGTGCGAGTGTTAATATTGTGCACCTAGTTTTAAATTTCATCCATTGCTGTTGCACAATGCCATTCAACAGACTTTTAGACCACAGCTACATTACTTATAACCTGTTGCATTATGGACAGTATGGGCTCTACCATGATGTAGTGCCTACAACAGCCCTTTACTCTATGATGGCAAGTGCAACAGCATGTATGTGATTAGTGTTCCAGATTATTATTTTCAATGTTCTAATTTCTCACCTTCTATTGTTTGCTTCATCTACTTGCCTACTTTCTGTAAGATTTATTTCTTTGTCTGGAGATGCTCGTGTCACTTGGTTTATATTCTGCAGGAAGAACTACGTCCATTTTTCTCATTGCCAAAGGTTATGGATGGCCTTTTCAATCTTGCGAAGACACTTTTTGGAATTGATATTGAACCAGCTGATGGTCTTGCTCCAGTAATATAAATCATTCACTTAATTTTACTCTGCTTTTCTGTTTATGGTGGAGCTTATTTATTTTATTCTCTGTCAATAATTATTTGTTGTTTAATAGGTTTGGAATAATGATGTTAAATTCTACTGTGTCAAAGATTCCTTGGGCAATCCAATTGCATACTTCTACTTTGATCCATATTCACGTCCATCTGAGAAACAGGGTGGTGCATGGATGGATGAGGTAGTTTCTCGAAGTCGTGTTTTGTCACGCAATGGTACGGCTCCAAGGTTGCCTATTGCCCACATGGTGTGCAATCAAACACCGCCTGTTGGGACCAAACCAAGCCTGATGACATTTCGGGAGGTAAGTTAACTTTTGACTTTTAGATCAGGGACTCAAATGTTCTCTCCAGAAACATACATAAGTTTCCGACACAATAACTCAAAATATTGGTACAAGGATGCAACAAAACATGTAAATTTTTTTACACATAAATGAAGAACCAAACATGTGTAGCCATTACATACCTGCCTTTCATGGAATGAAGAATGATATATCCTTGGCATTGATTTGCTTGATTGTTATGAAGTTATGTGTCTTTGAAAAGGAAGGTTAGGTATTGTTTTAGAAAGAAAGTCATACCGGGCAATTACTAATGGGAATCGATCAGTGAGTGGTGTGGTTTTATGTATTGTAACCTAGTTATAATGATCAATGACACTTCTTGCAGGTTGAGACTGTATTCCATGAATTTGGTCATGCCCTCCAGCATATGCTAACCAAGCAGGATGAGGGTCTTGTCGCTGGCATCCGGGGTATAGAGTGGGATGCTGTTGAATTACCCTCCCAGTTCATGGAAAATTGGTGTTATCACAGGTAATGTAATGTGAACCTCAGTGGAGATCGATCTTCCATAACATTCAGCTGTAAAATTCTTTCAAACAGCTCTGAGGAAAGAAAAAGGATTAATTTCTGTGAGTATAAGGTTCTTGATTATGAATACGACTTTTAATAATTTTGGGCATGGCTCAGTACCACAAACGCTTAAGCTTCCTGTTTTATTGCATTCTTTCTTATGGATAAATGCTCCTTGGCTACAGTAAACTGGTTTGTTTCTTATAGCTTCTTTCTCCTCACTTACATAGCAAGACATTGGAATTGTGGTTTCCAATGACAACTTTTATGATGTAACTTTCATCTATAAATTCATCATTGTTCTACCATGGAAATTTGGATGTATATGAATATTCTTGAAGGACATCATGTATTTAGATAGTATCAATTACAAATTTATGCAACGTGAATGTTTTTACATGTGTTGTTTCAGGGAAACTTTGATGGGCATTGCAAAGCACTATGAAACTGGGGAAAGTCTTCCAGAAGAAGTGTATTTGAAGCTTCTTGCTGCAAGGACTTTCCGAGCAGGCTCCCTTAGTCTTCGTCAGGTAATTAGTTCATAACAGTGCTTTCCCATTGTTTTCCTTTTGTACTTTTTTGGCTTTATGTTATTGTATGTGCTATTTTATTTTGTTTTCTCATTAGCATTCTGTGGATAGTGTATTTCTTACTAGAACCTTCTTTCTATATTAGGTTTCATTTTCTTTTCCCAGTGTAAGGATAGTAGCGATACTCATTTCTTTTACCATTATACCATTATCATGTTTACCACATTAAGGAGGATTTATTTTTACACCTTGTATTCTAAATCCATGGCAAAACAACAAGTGGGATCCACATGCCTTTTTTATATATATTTTAAGCAACTTCTTTTCCTCTCCCGGCACCTTTCAAATTCTACAAAAAGCCAAATTCCTCACCTCCACTGTGGTGATCTACTTAATGTTCATCGGTTTCATCAAGGCATAAGGGCAAATCACATTCTCTTTCCTCTCATAATTATCACAATTCTCAGTTCCAGAGATTCTTATGGCTTTGAAACTGCAAATTGAGAACTTGCAGGTTCAAACTTTTCCTGAGCACAAAATCACCTCAGCTGTATCTTCTTTCTACAAAAACTAAGAGAAGCTTGAGAAAAACACTATAGAAGTTAGTCATTTGGTCTTCAAATCTTGAGCATGCCATTATTGAGTTTCTTTTTAAAATTTGAAAAAAGAAAAGAAAAGATTGAGATATTTCAACTGGCTTTCTTTATGTTTCTCTCCTTGGTGCCATTGTATCTACCATAAAACTTGACTTTAGGATTTACTGCCGGACACAGTAAGGGAGAAACACCATGGACTTTTCTTTTTTCTTTTTTTTTTTTGGGCAGAGGAAAGAGCTTGATATCAGGACTTCAAGAGGGAGAGGGTGTCCATTACAATTAAAAAATGTCATGTGGAACCATTTAACATTTTTTTTTTGGTAGGTTTAGAAGATAGGATCATGGAAATAGCTCCCATCACATTATATGTGGTTGCTAATTTCCCACTTTTTCATGAGTGAAGATATTATGTTTAAACACATGCTGTATTTGAAATAGTTTAATTTTTGTGAATGCATATTCACTCACTCCATTTATATTTCAGCTAAGATTTGCAAGTTTAGATTTGGAGTTACACACGAAGTATATACCAGGTGCGTCGGAGTCTATCTATGAAGTTGACCGGAGGGTTTCTAAAAGGACACAAGTGATCCCTCCTTTGCCAGAAGATAGATTCCTCTGCAGTTTCAGTCATATTTTTGCAGGTTTGCTTGACTATAATGTTTATATGAATCTCAGTTTTAACTTCGCTTCATACCTTTTTATAGTGCATTGATTTTTACTTTTTGTGAATACTAGGTGGTTATGCAGCTGGATACTACAGCTACAAGGTACGTGTTGAAAAACACACACAGTAACTACAGTTAACATTGAAAAGGATGTTGCAATGTTAGCTATGCTAATACTTGTCCAAGTCATTGTTGGTTGAAAAAATTGAATATCTTAAAAGCTTTCTTCCCCAGCTTTTATATGGTCCTTTTGTAGGCTTTTCATATGTGACTTGAATGTTAACCTTCTAAAGGTTCAAACACGTTCTGGCTTGAGCTTGCACAATTCTCTGTGTTTTTTTTCATGTTTCTGACATTAAAAGGATGAGGAAGTTGGACTGCAATGTATATTTTGTTTTTTATCTCATTTTGTCACCCTTTGGCATGATATTTAAAGGCAAGTCTTTTTTGCAGTGGGCTGAGGTATTATCTGCAGATGCTTTTTCAGCCTTTGAGGATGCTGGATTGGATAACGACAAGGTATGCATAAATGGCTGTCCAACCGACCTTTGCAGTCTTGCCACTGATCATTTACTTTCAATTTCTTGTCTTTGATTTATGTGCATTGATTAGAATAGAATTCTTACAGTCTTTTCATGTTTCACCTTGTTGATTATTTATTTGTGCTTTCTCATGGTGTGGTGTAATCTTTATCAAGAGATTAATTGGAGTGTTTGAACCTTCCGTGACGAGTCCTGCCTGGAGCTCACCAAGCTAACAAGCTAAATATCTCTATTTAATCTCGTTGATTTAGGGGTTAATTATGAATCGTACCTCAAAATCATAATTGATCCTTGTGATAAATATCTATGAGTTTTGTCTTGGAGATCTTGATAAAATGGGTTTGACACTGGAATTCGGTGTAGAATTTGAGATGGTATCTGTTACAAGCCTATCCCACATCAAATAATCACAAGAATATAAAACTATATAAAAGATTGAGAATGGGCCGCCCACTATCTCAAATTCGGTGTAGAATTTGAGATGGTATCTGTTACAAGCCTATCCCACATCAAATAATCACAAGAATATAAAACTATATAAAAGATTGAGAATGGGCCGCCCACCACAAAGCTTAAGTCTTTTGAATGAAACCTAGACTCAACTATCTAATTTAATAGGATCCCTGACCTCTTTAAGTTTGAAATTGTTTATCTTGTTCCACTTGATATCTAGAATTCAGCAGGAACCTAATGCTGACATGAACAATTTATTTACAAAACTGACTGTCATGAAAAATTGTATCTCCTTGAGTCTTTTTTTTTTTCTTTCATTTGCATACAATGCAAGTATAGCCTGGAATAATGGAACTCTTTGATGCTACAGGCTGTTAAAGAAACAGGGCACAAGTTCCGGGAAACCATTCTTGCTCTTGGAGGTGGAAAAGCACCACTAGCGGTCAGTAAAAACTATATTTATTGCTACATTTCATTTACTTGTGCCCGCCCCCTCTCTTCACAAGATGTCAATTAGAGCACTTTTTATGGTTTTGCTCTCTTCTTATTTCCTTTCCCTTTGATACAACTTCAATTTTTGGCCTATAACTGTGCTAGTTTATCCAGTTTAACTATATATCTTTGTTTAAATAAAAATCCAGTTTTTTGGCCTGATTTGTGCATAAAAAAAGCATATTATTATAACTCCAATCAGTACCCAAAACTTTTAAAAGCTAATAATTCCAGCAAGTGATTAAATGTATGATTCTTGCCCCTGACACCAAATTCAACATAAAAGAGTTTCAATGGTAAGTTTTCTTTTTTAATGCAAAGTTCCCTTGGAAAGCTTAAAATAAAGAGAACATATAGCCAAGATAGTGACTTAGGAAACTAATGCTAACAATATGCTTCAATAGAAAAGGAAATAAATAACAATGAGAATACTTGTATAAAGACAGGATTGGCGTAGGAACAAAAGGAGACCAAAAACTATGAAGATGCCTAGAATAAATTGCATCACGATTAAATGTATTTGGGTGAAGCCTCTGCTCTTTGTGATGTACTCTAGCTTGTATATGGATTCATGTCGGTGTGCTAGCCAATTTCTCATGTACAACAGGAATCTAGAGTCCAAAATAACAACTGGAAAAAAATAATTCTATAACAACTAAAAGAATTTTCAAGTTGCTTCAGGTAGCCATAGTTCTGCTGTTTTTTTTTTTTATTCAGAAACTTTTTACTATCTAAATTGTCAATTTCACCTGGTTTCCTTGTAAATCATAGAAAAATATTTAGATGAAACCATTTATGTTGCTTTAAATCACCTGCAATTGTTTTTCTTAAAAATCTAGAATCAAACTTCAAGAGAGCTGTTAAAACCCTTGATAATAATAATAACCTAAATTTGATAGAGGAACAACTTTGGACTTTTTTTAGTTTGGCATCATTGAATTGTAAAGCCATGTGTCAAGCTGAAGAGATCATAGTTGAATCCTATGTGGTGGTTTGCTCTGAGATCTCCATTTTTCTTGGTGTATAAATAGATTATTATTTTTCCTTACATTTATTATGCATCATTATTGGCTTCAGAAACGTAGTTTTCCTAGCTTTTTGAATCTGACATTCCTTGTTTTGATTTGTGTCCAGGTTTTTGTCGAGTTCCGAGGGCGTGAACCTTCTCCAGAGGCACTGCTCAGGCACAATGGCTTGTTATCAGCGACAGCTTCAGCATTGTAGCATTTTCATATTAGTTGGTAGCCATGATGCTCGTTTAGTAGGCCACCTTTGAATTATCACAGATTCATTGCTTTTCTTTCTTTTAATCGAATGATAAAACTATTTCTAGTTCCCGAGGACTGAGGAATATTTCTATAATCAGTGTCCAAGCCCCGTTTATTTCGTCTAATAAACTATTATCGCCCATTAAACTTGGAAAATGATTTGATTCAAGCAATAATAATAATTCTCCATCCGAACTCCTCTTAGGTGGTTCTTGTAGCGTTTATTTTTGGCTGCTTTCCTATGCCATTTTCTTTTCATGCAATGGCATTTGCTTATGGAACAGAGCCTAGCAGCTTCTATATAACTAGGATAGATAGCAATCTGGCCTTGAAATAACTAAATTTAAGCCATTCAAACCATCATAATAAATAAATTGTCTCGAAGTAATCTGTGATCGGTCTCTGTGATCTGTTTTTGTCTCCTGTTGTTGGTCTCAGTTCTTTTGATCTTGGGTTTCGTCTCTGCTCTTGGAATCCTCCATGGGTTCTTGTTTTCCTGTCTGCTGTATTTTTCTCTATCCTTGGTTGCTTGCCTTCTGCTCCCAAGGCGTTTAATCAATTTCTCTTGCCATGTGTGCGTGTGTGTATATAAAAAAAGGAGCTCTTCATCAGCTCTTCCTGATTAAAAAATAAAATCAAAATCAACTGGGTTGATTATATGTTAGCCTACTGCTTGGGCTATCTAGGTTGACAAGGATCCACTTCAGCACTGCTTTTAGCAATTCATTCGAATATGCATTGTTCTGATCAGAATGCTAAATCCGTATCACATCCGCTAAAAGTTATGCTGAAAAACAGGTTTTTGACTTGAATAGTAGAGAAAAAATTAATTAAAATTTCCTAGCAAATAAAATCTGCAGCCAGTTGCATAATCTCTTGTAAAAGAGCAATGGAAATTTACAGTCTCTCTTGTATAATCTTCTGCCATATAATGCGACTCAATGGATCTTCATTCAAAGATTCACATCTCATCGGGCCATCTACTATCTCGGCTCTAGAGGAGCCAAGGCTTGTGTGTTGATTGGTGATGGGTCTGGTGGCGTTGGAACCGGTGGTGATAAAGCGATCTTCTTGTCTGTGGAAATTGAGAAGCGATTGGAACCAAAGCGATTGGACCCTCCCAAGCTGTATCCTCCCAAACTGTCTATGGACTTCATATATTCAGATGCGTTGTTTTCTATGATCAAAGCATCCTCTAGCTCCCGAACAATGTCAGTCATGCATGGTCGATAAGCAGAGAAGGGCTCAATGCATACTAGTGCTACCTCTACCACTCTCCACATTGCCTCTGCATGGTACCCACCCTTTATGCCAGGATCCACAATTTCATCAATCCTTGACTCCCTTATATATGGCTTTGCCTGCGGGAAAGTCATTTTCTTTGGTTTACAAGGAAATTCAAGCAGATGCTAGTAATACATGACATCGACAAGACAGGCATCGTGGCCATCGGCGTTTTAAACATAAGAAAGCTTGACCAAGAATACGTACCCATTCAACTAAGCTCCACTCATTTCGTGGCCTGTGTATGTTGAGAGGCTCCCGACCACTTACGATTTCAAGTAGAACCACCCCAAAGCTAAAGACATCACTTTTTGCAGAAAGATGTTGTGTCGAGTAGTACCTGAATAAACTCGGATTCAGAGGTGTGAAATGGAACAAAGAAGTTTTGATTTGATTAAATTTATATTTATTGAAGGAACTTTGAGGAACTGAATTCCAAATCAAGATATATAGCTATGAAAGATGTGTACTCACTCTGGATCCAAGTACCCAGCTGTGCCTCTTACTTCCAGTGAAGCACCACTGTCTCCTTCTTGAGGAGCATACTTTGAGAAGCCGAAGTCTGTCACCTTAGCATTCATGCTATGATCCAGAAGGATGTTGCTTGACTTGACATCTCTATGTATAATGCAACGGCCAGAAAATGTGTGAAGATATGTCAAACCTGAACAACAATAAAATCCTTCAGACATTTTGGCAACCTTTCCCCAATATGTAAAGCAATATCGTGTTTTTCTATCCATCTTCTGCTTTCCGTATGATAACTTAAGAGGTAACGAAGTAAAAAATGCTGAATACCCCAACATCACTTGCCTCGAGCAGCACCAAGAGCAATAGAAAGTCTGGTTGGCCAGTCAAGAGTTTTTCTCTTTGCTGCTTCTCCTGTCAAGGAACCAGTTGTTGAGAAGATATCAATGTCATAACAGATTTACTTAGTAGTGTTTTTTTAACTAGAAAGTACCATAGAGGCGATCTTGTAGAGAGCCATTGGACATAAATGGATAAACGAGAATTTGTTGATCATTTTCACAACAATAACCAAGAAGAGGCACCAGGTTCTCATGCCGAAGAGCTGATAGAAGGGTTAGCTGTAACATGGACAATGAATGTCACTTGTCAAATATACTTCACTGAATTATCCCAACAATAGCCAAAAAGAAGATAATTCGTTGATCTATAAATAAATCGAAAAACATGAGTACGATCCATGTCTACCTCATTATCGAATTCCCGAGTCCCCTGAGTTGAAGTAGATGACCGGACCTTAACTGCCACTTCCTGACCATCTGGTAGAGTGCCACGGTATACGGATCCAAACCCACCTTCACCTATTAAGGTTTTGTACTTGTGGGTCACATTCTCTAAGTAATCTAGTGGAAAGGATTGAATGTTTATCGACTTTGACACAGTGCTAGCTACGGAGAAAACAGCATCTGCATTTTGTATGAGAGAGATATTTGTTGAGATGTTCATAGAGATTTCTCAATCAAAAAATGTACAGAGAGAATAAATATTCAGTTGAATTTACTCGACAGCTGCATTGTTTTGTCGTAGATTCGAATGAATGATGATAAATGCATATTATGCTTTAGTATAAGCAAACAAATTGATGAATGTATGCATGTCTGTATTGGTATGTGTGTGTACATGCTTCGAAATCATTTCTACTAATTTCAGGCTGGAATTTATTATTTTCAGGATTTGTATTGCACAGTAGATAAAGATCATTAAGATATTTGTTTCCATACATCCGTATTTTCCTTTGTATTCTGTATATTTTCAGGCCTCAGTTCCGGATAAATGCAAGGAATTTTGGCAACAAAATTGAAGTACAGCTTTCTTAAAGTAAGAAACTGAAATTTTTTACTGTAAAGTTAGTCAACAAGAAGAAAAAAATCAGTCTGCTTCACAATTTATCTTTTGGAGATAGGAGTGTGAAAGGATGAGTTTACTCACTCTTTGTCATTGGGTTTGATTTCCTATCGAAATTTCGTCGTGTCCTTGACTTGTTTCTGCAGAAGCAACTGCAAAACATTCCGACTGCTAAGGTGAACAGAAATGATCCACCTGTAATGGCTCCAATGACAATTCCTAGTGTTTTTTTAGTAGATCCCTGTCTACTACATTTCCCAGAGCTGAAATCGAAACTAATACCGTTAGTCTTTCATTCTTAATGCTAGATTGGCATTTACATTAGGGCTAATATAGTAGATTTCATACTCTGTAATGAGTCTTGAACTGTTGGAAGGAAGTTCTGTGCTGGAGAGAGGATTGCATCCGAAATATCTAGTGATGAAGAACATAAAAGTAGTGAATTTACAATGGCACATTTTTAAAATATGTTAACGTAAGATGTACATCTCTTTTTATTTAAGTAAAAGACATGCAGCATCTCTTGACTTACAATGTTTTCAAATTTGTAAGGGAGGCAAGAGAATCTGGAACAGATCCAGAAAGATCATTGAAGCTCAGATCCCTGGTAAGTAAATGTAAATCAAATAGCCTTTATGTACAAACACAATATGGTAACAAAAGCAAACCATTTGTGCAACTCCAGTAAACTTGCTACAATAAAACTGAAAAAATTGCTTTGTATGAAGGATAAGGTCATCCAAATATGCAAAAGAAAACAAATTTGTGTCGAATATAATCAAACGCCAGATGGAGCTTTACAGCTTTATTGATTCCATCATTAAATATATATGTATAACTTGATGCAACACAATGGCCAAAATCATAAGAACAAGAAAATTACACTGATGTCAACACTGAGGATTTCGGGAACTCTGGGATCTTGCCAGTGAAGCCATTGTAGCTAAGGTTCCTGCATTACCAAAAGTGACAGAAATAAGTTGCTATCATTGCCTAGAAGACAATAGCACTAGCAAAATAATAGATAGCAGCACAATCAATCATACAATTCCTTTAGGTAGCTCAGCTCAGTAATACTGGCTGGAATTGGTCCTTGAAATTGACTTGAAGAAATATTCCTGAAGAAAGAAAATGATGTAAGGTGTTGATTGTGCAGAATCATTTGATCTCACATGAACAGGATTGTTTCATAAAAGAGGGGTGAGAGACTTACAGTCCTGTGATTACAGGTAAGGACCCACTGATGTTCTGGCATTTCAGACCTTTCCATGGAGGAAAGCATGGATCTCCTGACCAACTCTGCAGCAGTTCATTCTCCTTGTTATTCAGCATCAGTTCATTTCTCACCTTCATGATCACTTCCACTGAAGACAGAGGTTGGTGATTTAGTTGTCAATAAGCAAGCTGGCGAAGTAAGTGATGTATGGTATTTGACATGACATGTAACCATTGAACTTACCATCTTGCTGGTTAGTTCCTTGAATCCATTGCAAGATCTCGTAGGCATTTAAAATAGGTCCGAGGTCAGATGCATTTTCAACCTTGACTAAGGTCAAGTTTAGAGACCTGCTTGCTGTGACATTTAGAGCAGCTTCCCTATAGGCTGACCCATAAGCCCAAATGTCAAATTTCCCCAGCTTTATTTCATTATTAATGTAAATGTCAAATACCCTTTGGCCAGTTTTTATAGATTGATTGAGCTCAAAAAAGTAGAGGAACACAGTGTAATTGGAATCCTGTGTGTCAAGTTCATTGTGCAGGAACTCCAGTCTGTCTGTGTGGGTTAGTGCTGTTTGGAGAACTTTGGCTGGCACTGTTTTCTTAACATCATGGATGTAAGTGGTGGAATTAGTCGGTTCCGATAAGGAAACCGTTTTGGGGTCAGGCCTTCTCCAGATTCTGTCAAATGAGTCATCTGGGTACCTGAAATTGGTAGGTCAGTATGTGCTTTGGTCAACAACGGACAAATATTCAATATATTACAAGTACATGTTACACCAGAAATTCCTTGTGCATAATAAGGTATCAGAAAAGGTTTCCTATAATGTTTACAATTAAGAAAACAAAATTTTGGCTTTCCAACAGAAATGGTTCTCTATATTTACCGTCCTTTCGAGGACAAAGTTTAACAGACTAGCCAGGCAACAACCATTTTGACACCACTTAAAGTTTTTGCCTAATGTTTTGGCCATGTCTTTTGGCTCTATCTCTGGCTTTAGCACCTGTAGTTCTTCTCTAAATTCTTTCTTTTGCTTTTCTTGTCTGTACTTTTACCAACTATTCCAAATAGAAGAACTGTTTTTAATTGTTCTCTCTTTCAACATCCTCATTAACAATTGGTACTCAATTTAGTGGGCATATGACATATCTTGCTTGCTTTCAAGGACAAGGCCTCTGAGTAATTATTCATCTCTCGGAACTATGAGCTGCGTATCCCTTAATTTGAGAAAAATCAATCTTTCTTTCTTTATTCCGTGCATACACAAGCATAAACATGGAGTAAAAAGCATACCTGATGCTATTTCCGGTGTTTCCTGCGTCAACTCTGCTAACCAATTTCAAAACACCAGAAGCTTTTCCCTGTAAATACTTCAAATCCCCCAAGGGCCTCAGTTCAAGCTTTGAAATGTATGGATATCCATAATGATTCATTAAGCAAAAGTCTACATCGTGATGAGTAGCTGTAAAAACTCTCTCAACCTCCAAATCCTTGGACAATTTCACATTACTTGTTGGTGTGAAACCAATCGAAACATCGAAAGAAGCACCCAAAGAATCATCAAAGAGAAATGTAGCCCTTATCAGATAGTTTTGATTCTTAGTAGTTGAAAAATTGTAACATATTCTCCTCCCTGGTTCAATGTAGAAAATTCGAACTCTATCATAGTTTGCATCATTTTCTGCTTGTCTGGTTATGTTTTCGCAACCTGTATTCTCAATAGGGAACCATCCCTCATCTGATATCCAGCTAATAGTGGTATTATCTGTAAAAGTTGATGATTCAGCACAGCATGCTATGCTGACAAAACCTGCACATGCAAAAAAAGGGACTGAAATTTAAGAATTTGTAACTTGGGATTAAACTATATATTCAGATGGCTGCAAGAAATAATATATATTACAAATTTTTGTCAGCAGTTAATGATCATGCCATGCCACTCAGGTTTAAAGTACACAACCTGTAATTTCTTCCAGTTATTGTTTGTTGCTTCACATCTTCCATAGAAGATCTACTTCCAGGAACCTAGCTTGATAGATCAGAATCCTCTATCTATTGTATTATATATATGATCCGATGATTACAATATTCTTGTCAACTAGGTTTAACATCATTACAAATATCAGATCTAGAAACGAAGTAGCTGTCAATAAATTCAATTATGCTGTTCATATCTATTGATAACTTGATTAACAGGCTGTGATGATATACTGACCTTTTTCTGCACAGGTTAAATGGATAACATGGATGAGGGATACAATAAAAGAGCCAACACTTGCTGTTAACATCCAAACATGCATTCTTCCCATCATCTTCTCATCTTAAACTGAACTCTCCCCATCGAGAACTTATCAAACTCATAATCAAACCACAGAAACCTTTCTCAACTACTTATGCCTTGTATTCTCCAAAACTCGACTGCCCTCGGCTCAAGAGCCAATGGCTTGACTCTTTAACATGTCAGATGTTCAGTTGTGTAAGAAACTACAATCCTTGGAGGGCATCCTGGAATGATTATCCTTTAACTTGAGAGACAAGAGGGCATCTAAAAAACACAAGATTTTGAGGAAAAAGAGGTTGATCACACAGGGTTTGACTTCCAATATTTGTACAAGTTAGAGGAAGGGAGGAAAATTAGTGGGAGCTTAAGAAATATTAGAATAAAACCAAATTTGATTACCATATTTTTATGTTAGAATATTATCTGGCAATTGATTAACAAAAACAAACATTGTTTTGGTAGAGGGAGTGTATATTAAATTAAGGAAGATTAAAATAAGAGGGCGGACCAACCCTTCATTTTCCGTCTCTCTTCTTGTCTGTACGTTACTACGTATGGATGGATGCAACATCATGGAAATGGGTTTGGTTTGGTTACAAATTACGATGTGTAATGAAAGGCTAATGACAGCCGTTTTAGATGAAGCTTTTAGACACTCTCCAATGAGTACTGTCCATCTGTGGTCAACCCTTGCACCTCCAACTGGGTTGCTAGCTTGATGCTTCCCTTCCTCTTCCTTCTTCCTTCTTCCTTCTACTTGATAGGTAAGGCCTTGTTTTCTGGCATTGTCGTTTTCTATTTTCTATAAATAATTTTTAAAATCTTAAAAAACATAAAAAAATAGTTTTCTATTTTCTGTTTATAGTATTTTACGTGTAGGATACTATGTTCCTAATATTATCACCATCATACCATGTGCTATATCACTCACCATATTATCAATCATATCATTTTATGATATAAAATGTGTTTCGTTGCCCTGTTGTGCTTATTTTTTTATATATGAACAATTTTAAAAACTAAAATAAAACTTTGAAAAAAAAAAGTGGTTTTATATTTTTAATTTTAGTTTTTTTAAAACTCATAAGATATGATCATGTTATTAATATTTCTACCCGTAACACAACCATCACTTACATTTAGTTATTTCACCACCACTATTTATTTTAAAAATTACTGTTATTATCATTAACTCCACCAATA
>Ga0307515_10006168_pt1 | contig 24095 bp, 23 predicted proteins | sample 17_EM_MG_FD_194513 | JGI IMG/M metagenome (GOLD analysis project Ga0307515, IMG submission 194513) | Populus trichocarpa ectomycorrhiza microbial communities from riparian zone in the Pacific Northwest, United States - 17_EM | ecosystem: Host-associated > Plants > Roots > Unclassified | place... | reverse complement strand
GCCCGGTGCGCGCATGCAGATGATCGTGGTGATGAAGTTGACCGCACCGAGGATCGTGCCGAAGCCGGAGAACGCCAGACCCATGATCCACATGTCGGCGCCGATGCCGGGGGAACGGACCGCGTCCGACAGCGGGGAGTAGGCGAACCAGCCGAAGTCTGCCGCGCCTTGGGGAGTGAGGAAGCCGCCGACCGCGATCGTCGAGCCGAAGAGATACAGCCAGTAGGCGAACATGTTCAGGCGGGGGAAGGCGACGTCCGGGGCGCCGATCTGCAGCGGCATGATCCAGTTGGCGAAGCCCGCGAACAGGGGCGTCGCGAACATCAGCAGCATGATCGTGCCGTGCATCGTGAACGCCTGGTTGAACTGCTCGTTCGACATGATCTGCAGGCCGGGTCTGGCGAGTTCGGCGCGCATGAGGAGCGCCATGACGCCGCCGATCAGGAAGAACGCGAACGATGTGACCAGGTACAGCGTCCCGATCGTCTTGTGATCCGTGGTCGTCAGCCACTTGATGCTCTTGAGGTCTCTCACGCCCCGCCTGTGTCCGCGCGCCGCCCGCACGTCACACTCGACGGACGCGAGGAGAATCACGAAATCGGGTGTGACGATCGCCCCGGTGCCGGACACGAACGGGACATGAGCAACGACGAGAACTTCGCCGCTGCCTATCGCGAGCACTACTGGGCGGTCAGCCGCTATGTTGCGCGGCGACTGGACGGGCGGAGCAGCGAGGTCGAGGAAGTGGTGGCGGAGGTCTTCACCGTCGCCTGGCGCCGCCGTGCGGATCTGCCGGCGGCTCCGTTGCCCTGGCTGTACGGCGTGGCCCGTAACTGCCTGGCCAATGCGGTGCGTGGGTACGGGCGGCGGCGTCGGCTTGTCGATCGGCTGGGCAACGACGAGAGCGCGCATGGGCGGCAGGTCGCGGCGGGGCCCGATGCGGAGGCGCCTGGTTCTTGGGTGCATGGCGCGCTGGCGCGGTTGTCTCCGGCCGATCAGGAGGTGTTGCGGCTGACGGCGTGGGAGGAACTGGGCGTGGAGGAGGTTGCCGTGGTTCTTGGGTGTGGGGTGCGGGCTGCGGCTATGCGGTTGCATCGGGCGCGGCGGAGGTTGCGCGCCGAGATCGATCGACTCGCGGTGCTTGGAGGGGCGGGGCGATGAGCGTCGAAGGTGCCGCGATGTGTTGGTGGTCGGCTGCGGGTGCGTCGTGGCTGGTCGCGCAGTTCCCCGCGCCCCTTTGGGGCGCTACAGGTGGGGCGCTTTTCAGGTACCGCCCCTTTAAGGACCGTCTCCATGTCTGATGAACTCGAACTCCTGCGTAGCGCCAACCCGTTCACGAGCGACGGACCCCTCTACGGCGATGGGCCGCTCGACCATCACGCCGAGCGCCGGCTCAACAGGCTGCTGCATGACCGGCGTTCACGGCGGCGCCGGCTGCTGTGGAGTCTTGCGGCCACCGCTGCCGTGGCCGCGACCGTGCTCACTCTGGTGCTGGGCGGGCCGAGCAGTACCCCGGCGGTGGCGGCTCCCCGCGCCCTGGTCGTGCAGGCGCACTCCACCCCCGTATCCCTGAAGCAGCTCGCGGCCCTCGCCGCGGCGGTCGCGGCCGACGGAACTCCCGTTCTGCGCAGGGGAACCCACGTGCAGTCGTGGAGCCTCGGCATGTCCGACGACAAGCCACCCGTCACCGTCCCCGAGGAACGCATCGTGCGCTGGAACGCGGACGACAGTCACACGGAGCGGGACATCGAGGACGGGCGTGTCCTCAAGGACACGACGTATCCGCCGAGTTGGAGCGATGTCCCGCCCGATGCCCGGCCCCCGCACGACGTGGCGGGACTGCGGGCGTATCTCCAGGAGACGGCGTACAGCAAGACGCCGTTGACCACCCCCGAACTCCTGTCGGCCGTGGGGGAGTTGCTGGACCACTGGACGCTCGGGGCGCGTGAGTCGGCGGCGTTGGCGCGGCTGCTCGCCGGGGCCGACGGGTTGCGGCCGGTGGGGGAGGTGACCGACCGGCTCGGGCGGCACGGGCAGGCGTATGTGTATCCGCAGTCCGCCAGCCGCCTGATGCTGATCATGGACCCGGCCACCGGCGCCGTACTCGGACTGGAGAACACCTTCACGAAGGACCAGCCCGAGTACGGGGTCAAGGCGGGGGACGTCATGGAGTACAGCGCGTGGACGCGCTGATCACACCCCGAGCTGCCGGGCGGCGGCGGTCACCGTCTGTTCCAGGAGCGTGGCGATCGTCATCGGGCCGACGCCGCCCGGCACCGGCGTGATCAACGAGGCGCGGTCGGCGGCGGATTCGAAGTCCACGTCACCGATGTTGCCCGCGTTGTAGCCGGCGTCGATGACGACCGCGCCGGGCTTGATGTCCTCGCCGCGGATCAGCCGGGGGCGGCCCACAGCGGCGACCACGATGTCCGCCTCGCGCACCACCGCCGACAGGTCCCTGGTGCGGGAGTGGCAGTAGGTGACCGTCGCGTCGCGGGCCAGCAGGAGCATGCCGGCCGGCTTGCCGAGGATCGCGCTGCGGCCCACGACGACGGCACGCTTGCCGGACGGGTCGACGTCGTACTCGTCGAGCAGCCGGATGATGCCGCCGGGTGTGCAGGAGACGAAGCCCGGCAGGCCGAAGCTCATCGTCGCGAACGACGCGAAGGTGACGCCGTCCACGTCCTTCTCCGCCGCGATCGCCTCGAACGCGGCCCGCTCGTCGATGTGTTCACCCATCGGGTGCTGGAGCAGGATGCCGTGCACGGCGGGGTCGGCGGAGAGGGCGTCGAGGGTGGCGACCAGTTCGGCGGTGGTCGTGGCGGCGGGCAGTTCCACGTGCCGGGACTCGATGCCGGCCTTGCGGCTGCGGTTCTGCTTCATCCGGACGTACGTGACGGAGGCCGGGTCCGCGCCGACCAGAACCGTCGCCAGACAGGGCGCCGTACCGGTGCGCTCCTTGAGGTCGGCGGCCTTCTTCACGGTGTCCTCGACGATGCGCCGGGCGAGCGCGCTGCCGTCCATGAGCCGTGCCTGAGACATGATCCACTCCTGAGCTGGTTGACCAATCGCCCAGGCGCACGGCATCGACTCCGCGTGGGCCGCTCCACGGTGGTGCTCCACCTCAGCGCCAGTCACGACCCACGAACAGCCTAACCGAGGGTCCTACGGCCGGCCCTATGGCCTGTCTTACGGCCCTCAGGGCCCGCTCTCCGCGGGCGGTGCCGTCGGGTCGACGCCGGCGAGGAATCCCCGGGCCTGTGCCGCGAGGCGTACAGCTCCGATGGCCTCCGCCCAGCGGGTGACCTCCGCCGCGAGCGCCCTGGCACCTGCCTCGTCGCCGGAGTCCCGGGCCAGGACGGCGAGCAGCAGTTGCTGGGAGAGGGTGCCGGGGACCGTGCCCGCGGCGGCGCCCAGCGTGGTCGCCCGGCGCCAGCGGTCCAGGGCGCGGGCGTGGTCACCGGCGTCGTGGTCGTGGTCGCCGAGGTGGCGCAGGGCCTCGCGGGCCAAGAGTGGGTCGTCGACCGACTCGGCGGCGCTCAGTGCGGACGCGTAGTGGGGCGGCGCGCCCGCCAAGTCGGCGAAGTGGTTGTCGGTGATCAGACCGAGGTACATCTCCGCCCAGCCCCGGCGTCCCTCGTCCGGCGCGCTGTCCCGCAGTGACTCCGCCTCGCGACGCAGGGACGCGAGGGCCTCAGGATCCTTCCCGTCGGGGCCCAAGCGGAGCCCGCCGTCTACGACGAGCAACCGCCGGTAGGTGTTCCGCAGCCGCGCGAAGTCCAGGTCCCAGTCGCCGCCCGGGAACTCCTTCTCGGCCGCCTCGATACGTGCCGCCGCGGTGTCCGTACCGGCGAACCAGTCCTGCTCCAGGGCGACTTGGGCGGCGGCGCGGGCGATCCGCGCCCGGGGCTCGGGATCGTCGGTGGAGCATGTGTCGAGGAGACGGGAGGCGCGCTTCCATCGGCCCGTCACACTCAACTCCTGTGCGGCGGCGATGAGTTCTTCGACGGGTATGACCGCGTTCGCTGTGGATGTCATGCCGGGGAAGGTAGTTAGGCGAAAAACTATCCACAAGAAAACTACTGCGGGAGGCAGACGGTGGGGGAAGTGGTGGAGGACTCGGTGGACCGGCACGTGGCGGTCTGGGTGAAGGAACTCGCCTGGATGGACCCGGTGAAGGAGGCGATCTTCTTCCGGCTGGCGATCCTCGTGCGTCATACCGGTCGGACGCGACGAGACATCCTCGACTCCGACGGGCTCAAGCAGTGGCAGTACAAGGTGCTGCTCATGCTGCGCAGGCTAGGACCGCCGTACGAGACGAGTCCCTCACATCTCGCCGAGCTGCTCGGGCTGACCAGGGGTGCGCTGTCGGCGAGGCTGGCGACCGTCGAGGAGGCGGGGCTGATCGTCCGTACCCAGGAGACGGGGGACCGGCGGCGGGTGCGGGTGCGGCTCACCGACGCCGGATACGCCGTGTTCGAGCAGCATGCGGCGGCGGAGGAAGCGGGCGAGATCGCGCTGCTCGCAGCACTGACCCCAGCAGAGCGGCGGACGCTCGCAGACCTGCTGCGGAAACTGGTGCTCGCCGCCGAGTCGTAGCCGAGCGCGCGGGTACCGTGCTCGCCGAGAAGGTCCAGGTCAGACGGGTGCTGATCCGGACCTTCGGCATCAACCTCGCTATCCGTCCCATGCCTGGATCATCGTCTGCCGGGTGATCTTGCCGTCCTCCAGCAGGAGCATCGACTCGGCGAGGACCCTGGCCCCGTCCGGGTACTGACACGACTCGCTGTAGGCGACCCGGTCCCCTTGTACGACGCACTCCTCCAGCTTGTGTGTCATGTCACGGCTGTAGACGTCGGCGAGCATCGCGCCGATCTCGTCCCGGCCGTGCAGGACCTTGGGGTGACTGGGCTGGGTCTGGTGGTCGACGACGTGGATCTCGGCGTCGTCCGCGTAGAGCGACAGAAGTGTCGCCGCTGTGTGGTCTTCGATGCCCCGGCGCAGGGCTTCGGAGTCGAAGCCGGGGCGTGCCGCAGTGCCCATGGTGACCTCCTCGGAGGGCCGCGGCCCACACAGGAGCGAGCCGCGACGGGCCTCTCCTACGAGACTCCTCCGTCGCGCCGGGGTCGGCAAACGCAGCGGCGCGCTCCGCCTCACGGGTGAGCGGCGTCCGGTACCCGTGACCGCGCGGGGACCGGACGCGTTGCTGAGGGCATGATCTCAACACGACGTATTGCCGCCGCCGTTGGTCTCGCCGTCGGGGTCACCGGCCTCGTCGCGCCGATGGCGAACGCCGCCGACGCGCCCGCCTTCAAGGACGGCAAGGTCAGCCCCGTCGCCCTGCTGGACTCGCTCGCGGTGAGTGAGATCCCCGCCGAGCACCAGGCGGAGATCCCGAAGGTCGCCAGCCAGCTCCAGGGCATGAACCACCTGAACGACCTCCAGCAGCTGCACCAGGTCACCGACCTCGCCGCGCCGGTCACGGGACTCCTCCCCAGCATCGAGCCGTGAGCCCGCAGCGCTGATCCCGCGGAGCACACAGACCTTGAGGGCCGTCCGGAAACGGGCGGCCCTCAGCCGTTTCCCGAGGTCAGCCCGTCGTCGCCAGGAACTGCGTCGCCGCCAGCTCCGCGTAGAGCGGGTCGGCGGTCACCAGTTCCCGGTGCGTGCCCACCGCGCGGACGCGGCCCGCGTCCATGACGACGATCCGGTCCGCCACCGTCACCGTGGACAGCCGGTGCGCGACGACCAGGACCGTCGTCGTACGGGCCACATCGGCGACGGTGTCGCGCAGGGCCGCCTCGTTCACCGCGTCGAGCTGCGAGGTCGCCTCGTCGAGGAGGAGCAGCCGGGGGTGGCGCAGGAGCGCGCGGGCGATGGCCACACGCTGGCGTTCGCCGCCCGAGAGGCGGGTGCCGCGGTGGCCGACCAGGGTGTCGATGCCCTTCGGAAGGCGGGCGATCAGGCCGTCGAGGCGGGTCGTCTTCAGGACGCGGGTGACGGCGGCGTCGTCCGCGTCCGGGTTGCCGAGCAGCAGGTTGTCGCGCAGAGAGCCGGACAGGACCGGGGCGTCCTGCTCCACATAGCCGATGGCGGACCGGAGCCCGGACAGTTCCCACTCCGCGAGGTCCCGGCCGTCGAGGGTGATGGCGCCGGACTCGGGGTCGTAGAAGCGCTCGATGAGGGAGAACACGGTGGTCTTGCCCGCGCCGGACGGGCCGACGAACGCTGTCATGCCCTGGGCCGGTACCTCGAAGGTCACGCCGTGGTGGACATAGGGGAGGTCGTCGGCGTAGCGGAAGCGGACGCCGTCGAAGGCGAGGGCCGCGGGTTCGGCGCCGGGGGAGGGCAACTGGGCGGGCAGGGACGGGGGTTCGGCGGGGAGTTGGAGGGCCTCCTGGATGCGGGAGAGGGCCGCGGTGCCCGTCTGGTACTGCGTGATCGCGCCGACGACCTGCTGGATCGGCTGCATCAGGTAGAAGACGTAGAGGAGGAACGCGACCAGTGTGCCGACGTCGATCGAGCCCGTCGCCACCCGTGCGCCGCCCACCGCGAGGACGGTGATGAAGGCGACCTGCATCGACAGGGCCGCTGTATTGCCCGCGGCGGCGCTCCACTTGGCGGCCCGCACACTCTGCCGCCACGACTCCTCGGCCGCCGCGTGCAGGGTGCGCTCCTCGCGGTCCTCGGCGCCGGACGCCTTCACCGTGCGCAGCGCGCCCAGGATCCGCTCCAACGAGGCGCCCATCACGCCCACCGCGTCCTGTGCCTGCCGGCTGGCCCGGTTGATGCGCGGCAGGATCAGGGTGAGCACGGTGCCCGCGCCCGCGATCACGGCGAGGGTGACGCCCAGCAGCACCGGGTCAACGATGCCCATCATCACGACAGTTGCGACGAGCGTGAGCCCTCCGGTGCCGAGCCCGACCAGCGAGTCCGTGGTGACCTCGCGCAGCAGAGTCGTGTCCGAGGTGATGCGGGCCATCAGGTCGCCGGGCTCACTGCGGTCCACGGCGGAGATCCGCAGCCGCAGCAGATAAGACGACAGCTTGCGTCGGGCACCGAGCACCACCGACTCCGCGGTACGCCGCAGAACGTATGAACCCAGCGCGCCCAGCGCCGCGTTGGCGACCACCAGCGCCGACATCGCGAGCAGCGCCCCGGTGATGGTGCGATCGTGCGACAGGTCGTCGATGAGTCCCCGCGCCACCAGCGGCAGCAGCAGCCCGGTGCCCCCGGTGACCAGCGAGAGCAACGCGCCCGCCAACAGGGCCCAGCGGTGCGGCCGTACGTAGTCGAGGAGCAGCCGCCAGGCCGGCGGGGCGCTCTGAGTCCCTGCGATGCTCACGGTGCTCCTCGGGAATCGGTCGGAGCGTTCAGGCTACGTCGGTCACCGCCCGGGATGAGAAGGACGGTGGCGGTGACGGCCGTGGTGGTACGCGTGAGCCTTACCGATCAGTCACGCGTAGGGTCGTAGGCAGGGACAACGGCCGACGAAAGGGTTCAGGACCATGGCGCAGGAAGTACGCGGCGTGATCGCACCGGGCAAGAACGAACCGGTCCGGGTCGAGACGATCGTCGTGCCCGATCCCGGACCCGGAGAGGCCGTGGTGAAGGTACAGGCCTGCGGGGTCTGTCATACCGACCTGCACTACAAACAGGGCGGCATCAGCGACGACTATCCCTTCCTGCTCGGCCATGAGGCGTCCGGCGTGGTGGAGTCGGTCGGTGAAGGCGTCACCGACATCGCCCCCGGCGACTTCGTGATCCTCAACTGGCGTGCCGTGTGCGGGAATTGCCGCGCCTGTCTGCGTGGCCGCCCCTGGTACTGCTTCAACACTCACAACGCCAAGCAGAAGATGACCCTCGCCTCGACCGGTCAGGAGCTGTCCCCGGCCCTGGGCATCGGTGCCTTCGCCGACAAGACCCTGGTCGCGGCCGGACAGTGCACCAAGGTCGATCCGGCCGTCTCTCCGGCGGTCGCCGGGCTGTTGGGCTGCGGGGTCATGGCAGGGATCGGTGCCGCCATCAACACGGGCAACGTCGGGCGCGGTGACACGGTCGCGGTCATCGGGTGCGGTGGCGTCGGTGACGCGGCGATCGCCGGGTCCCGGCTCGCCGGTGCGGCGCGGATCATCGCCGTGGACATTGATGACCGCAAGCTGGAGAAGGCCCGCTCCATGGGGGCCACGCACACCGTCAACTCCAAGGCGAGCGACCCCGTCGAGGCGATCCGCGAACTGACCGGCGGCTTCGGCGCCGACGTCGTCATCGAGGCGGTCGGCCGCCCGGAGACGTACAAACAGGCCTTCTACGCACGCGACTTGGCGGGCACGGTCGTCCTCGTCGGAGTCCCGACCCCGGAGATGAAGCTCGAACTCCCGCTGCTGGACGTGTTCGGGCGCGGTGGCTCGCTCAAGTCGTCCTGGTACGGCGACTGCCTGCCCTCCCGCGACTTCCCGATGCTCATCGATCTGCATCAGCAAGGGCGCCTGGACCTGGCCGCGTTCGTGACGGAGACCATCCAACTCGACGAGGTGGAGAAGGCGTTCGAGCGGATGCACGGCGGCGATGTGCTGCGTTCGGTGGTGGAGCTGTGATGGGCGCTCGCATCGAACACCTCGTCACCTCGGGCCAGTTCAGCCTCGACGGCGGTACCTGGGACGTCGACAACAACGTGTGGATCGTCGGCGACGACCACGAGGTCGTCGTCATCGACGCCGCCCATGACGCCGACGCCATCGTGAAGGCGGTCGGAGACCGTCGGCTCACCGCGATCATCTGCACCCACGCCCACAACGACCACATCGACGCGGCACCCGAACTCGCCGACCGCACCGGCGCCACGATCTGGCTGCACCCCGACGACCTGCCCCTGTGGAAGCAGACCCACCCGGACCGCGACCCCGACGCGCATCTCGCCGACGGCCAGGTGATCGAGGCCGCGGGCGCCGACCTGAAGGTCCTGCACACGCCGGGGCACGCGCCCGGCGCGGTGTGCCTCTACGATCCCGGGCTCGGCACGGTCTTCACCGGCGACACGCTCTTCCACGGCGGGCCCGGGGCCACGGGACGGTCGTACTCCCACTTCCCGACGATCATCGACTCCATCCGCGACCGGCTGTTGATCCTCCCGCCCGAGACGAAGGTGCTCACCGGGCACGGCGACTCGACGACTGTCGGTGCGGAGGCCGCGCACCTGGAGGAGTGGATCGCGCGGGGGCACTGAGACACCCGTTAAAACCCGACAGAAGGTGTCCGGCTTCTCCTGCACGATCGACAGGACAGCACGTCGAACGAGCACGGGAGGTCGGACATGCCGGGTCCACTGGAAGGCAAGGTCGCGCTGGTCGCGGGGGCGACGCGCGGAGCGGGGCGCGGGATCGCCGTGGAGTTGGGCGCGGCCGGTGCCACCGTCTACGTGAGCGGTCGCAGCACTCGTGCCAAGCGGTCCGAGTACGACCGGCCCGAGACCGTCGAGGACACCGCCGACCTCGTCACCGCGGCCGGCGGCCAGGGCATCGCCGTACCCACCGACCACCTGGAGCCCTCGGCCGTACGGGCCCTCGTCGACCGGATCGACGATGAACAGGGCCACCTCGACCTCCTCGTCAACGACATCTGGGGCGGCGAGCACCTCTTCGCCTGGGACATCCCCGTCTGGGAACACGACCTCGACAAGGGGCTCCGCCTCCTCCGGCTGGCGGTCGAGACGCACGCGATCACCAGCCACCACGCGCTGCCCCTGCTGCTGCGCAGGCCCGGTGGCCTGGTCGTCGAGATGACCGACGGGACCGCCGAGTACAACCGCGACACCTACCGCGTCTCCTTCTTCTACGACCTCGCCAAGTCGTCCGTCCTGCGCATGGCCTTCGCCCTCGGCCACGAACTCGGCCCGCGCGGCGCCACCGCCCTCGCGCTGACCCCGGGCTGGCTGCGCTCGGAGATCATGCTCGAACAGTTCGGCGTGCGCGAGGACAACTGGCGCGACGCCCTGGAACGCGTCCCCCACTTCGCCATCTCGGAGACCCCGCGCTACGTCGGCCGCGCCGTCGCCGCCCTCGCCGCCGACCCCGAAGTGGCCCGCTGGAACGGGCAGTCACTGTCCAGCGGCGGACTCGCCCCGGTGTACGGCTTCACGGACGTGGACGGGAGCCGCCCGGACGCGTGGCGATACCTGGTGGAGGTGCAGGACGTGGGGAAACCGGCGGATGCGACCGGGTACCGGTGAGGTACGAGGACGGTCACTCCTGGGGCGTCAACCAGCGGCCCGAGTGACCGGGCGGCAGTGCCAGGTCGTCCCGTACGGCCGCGTAGTAGCCCTCGCGGCCAGCACGCTGACGGTCCATCAACTCCCGCCACGCGTCCGGGTCATGGGTCTCCGTGCGCATGAACCGCTCCATCTCCATCACCGCGGTGACCCACACCCGGGCCTGCTCCACCACCTCCGGACTTCCCAGCAGGATCAGCGCCTCGCCGGAGGGATCGCGGCCGACGGTCGCCTCGGCCAGCAGTGGTTCCGCCTCCGTCAGGTTCAGCGGGTGCGGGTGTGGGTCGTTGCCGAGATGGGACGCGACCCGGTAGGCCAAGGTCACGGACTTCTTCAGCGTCCGGGCGTACTCGGCGTACACCTCCAGCCGCCGCTCCTCCCAACGGGCCGCCCGCTCACGGCGGAACCTCGCCTGATCGCCCCGCACGATCGCCACGTACGAGCCGAGGGCGCCGATCACGACGCCGATGAGCGCGGGCAGTTGCTGGAGGAACGCGTTCATGTCCGCACGCTACCTGCCGAGTTGATCGTTCCGGCAGTACGTTCGGGTCCATGACTGACACAACGCGCTTCGAGGGGTACGGAGTTCTCGTCACCGGTGCGGCCCGTGGCATCGGCGCGGCCATCTCCCGGCGGCTCGCGGAGGAGGGAGCGCGGGTGCTGGTGACCGACGCCGATCTGCCCGAGGCGGAGAAGACTGCGGCGGCACTGCGCGAACTCGGGCTGGCGGTAGAGGCGTTGGGCTGTGATGTGGGGGACCGGGAGGCGGTGGAGCGGGCCGTCGCCCGGGCCGTCGAGTCCTTCGGGTCGCTCGACGTCCTGGTCAACTGCGCCGCGCACTGCACGCCCGACGTCCCGCTCTTCGAGGACGAACCGGACGGCGAGTGGGCGCGTGACCTCGACATCACGCTGACGGGCACGTTCCGCTGCTGCCGCGCCGCGCTGCCGCACCTGATCGCCTCGGGACGCGGGGCGATCGTCAGCATCGGCTCCGTCAACGGCGCCCAGGACTTCGGCAACCACGCCTACAGCGCGGCCAAGGCCGGGCTCACCTCGCTGACCCGCACGCTCGCCGGGCACGCCGGTCGGCGGGGTGTGCGGGTCAACCTGGTGGTGCCGGGCACGGTCCGCACCTCCGCGTGGGAGGGCCGGGACGCCGAACTGGACCTGCTGAGCGGGCTGTATCCGCTCGGCCGGGTCGGTGAGCCCGAGGACATCGCCGCGGCTGTCGCGTTTCTCGCCTCGCGCGACGCCTCGTGGATCACCGGCACCACGCTCACCGTCGACGGAGGGGTCACCGCGGTCAACACCGGGTTCCGCAGGGCGCTTTCAGAGCAGGTGAGCGAGGGGCGGTGAGTCAAGCGCCGCCAGCACCCGGTCCGTATCGGCCTCGGACGTACGCCAGTTGCTGAACGCGGCGCGCAGCGCGGGTGTCCCGTCGTAGACCGTCGGGGTCAGGAACGCCTCGCCGGTGGCGGACACGGCCTCCGCAACCGCCGCCACCCGCTCCTGGGTGGGGTTCTCGGCCAGGGTGAAGCAGACGACGTTCAGCCGGACCGGCGCCGACAGCCGCAGGCCCGGGAGCGCGGCGATGCCCTCGGCGAGACGGTGGGCGAGGGCGACGTTGCGCTCGACGATCTCGCGGTGCCCCGAACTGCCGTATGCCTGAAGGGAGAACCAGGCCGGGAGGGCGCGCAGTCGGCGGGAGTTCTCGGGGGTGAGGTGGAGGAAGTCCGGGTCGCCCGTGGGCAGGCCCAGGTACGGGGACGCGTTGTGGAACACCCTGGTCTGGAGGTCACGGCGGCGGGTGAACTGGACGGCCGCGTCGTAGGGCACGTTGAGCCACTTGTGGAGGTCGACGCAGACCGAGTCGGCCGCGTCGAGGCCGTCGACGAGGTGGGCGTACGTGGGGGAGAGCGCGGCGAAGCCGCCGAACGCGGCGTCCACGTGCAGCCAGAAGTCGTGCCGTTCCTTGAGGGCCGCGATCGCCCGCAGGTCGTCGAAGTCGACCGTGTTCACCGTGCCGGCGTTCGCGACGACGATCGCCGGGCGGCCGTCCAACTCGGCCAGGGCGGTGTCCAGTTGGGTCACGTCGACGGCCTCGCGGTTGCCGGCGAGCACGGGCATGTGGCGCAGTCGGTTGCGGCCGATGCCCAGCACGGACAGTGCCTTGGTGACGCTGGAGTGCGGGCTGCCGGAGAGCACGTCGACCGGGCCGAGCGCGGCGAGCCCGTCCCGGGACACGTCCACGCCCAGGCGCTCGCCGAGCCACTCGCGGGCGATCGCCAGGCCGACCGTGTTGGACATGGTCGCGCCGGTGACGAAGGCCCCGGAGTGCGCCTCGCCCAGCCCGAACAGCTCGCGCAGCCAGCCGACCGTCTCCCGCTCGAGCGCCGCCGCCCAGGAACCGGCCGCCCCGGACACGTTCTGGTCGTACGCGCTGGTCAGCCAGTCCCCGGCGACCGACGCGGGCGTCGCACCACCGGTCACGAAGCCGAGGTAGCGCGGGCCCGCCGACCCGGAGAAGCCGGGCGCCCACCGCTCGGCGAACCGGGCGAGAGCCGCCTCGCCACCGGCCCCCTCGACCGGCAGCGGCTCCCGGTCGGGCGCCTTGCCGAGCCGGACGACCGGCCGCTCCGCCACCCCGCCCAGCTCACGGGCGGCGATATCGCGGGCGGACTGGAGGAGCGCGGGGAGCCGGGAGAGATCGTCGGCGAGCGTGCGGTGCATGAGCGGCAGCGTAGGCGGAGGTGGCGGGTGGGGTATCGGGCCACTTTCGGGGAACTGGACTGGTGGGTAGGCAGCGGCCACCGGTGCGCACACTGACCGTCGAGCGAGGAATGTCACCGTTTCGTCGCAGCGTGGCCCGGGCTACAACCTCGACCGCCATACTCCGGTCTAGGTGGCAGAGATCGCAGTTCTTGCTGAGGGGGAGGGGTCGACATGGGGGACATACGCAGACGAGGTGCCGTGGTGCTCGGTATCACCGGGCTGGTGGCACCGCTCACGCTCGCGCTGGGCAGCGCTCCGGCGCAGGCGGCGACGAGCTGTACGACGCAGAAGGGGCCGTACCAGAAGCAGGTGGAGAAGTTCCTCGGCCGGCCGGTCGACGGGAAGCAGTCCGCCGCCGACTGCAAGGCCATCAAGGCCTTCCAGACCAAGCACGGCATCACGCCGAACATCGGCTACGCGGGGTCCGTCACCTGGGGCGTGATGGACCTCATGAACAAGCAGAAGGCCGTGGGCAACAAGCCCAACGCGGCCGGCAAGTGCCCGACCAACAAGGGCCGGATCGCCTGCGTCAACCTCACGCTCCAGATCAGCTGGATCCAGGACGGCAGCCGGCTCGTCTACGGCCCGGTCCCGGTGCGCACCGGCCGCAACGGCTACGAGACCCGCACCGGTCTGAAGAAGATCTACTGGCGGGACATCGACCACGTCTCGAACATCTACAACGTGCCCATGCCGTACAGCCAGTTCTTCGACGGTGGCCAGGCCTTCCACTCGGTCGGCCTCAGCATGTGGAACCCGCCGGGCTCGCACGGCTGCGTCAACATGACCAAGACCACCGCCAAGAAGTACTGGTCGCTGCTGAAGAACGGCGACGACGTCTTCGTCTACGGCCGCAAGCCGGGTACCTGATACAGCCGCAAGCCGGGGACCTGACATTCGGTCACCCGGCTTGCGTGACAGCCGAGTTACTCGGGCGCGTCCCCGAAGTCCGGGATCTCCAGCCTCGCCCCGCCCTGCCGTGCCGAGTCGTGCGCGATGACACCCGGCAGGGTGTAGCGGGCCGCGACCCACGCGTTCACGGTCGGCAGGGTGCGGGAGTTGACCGCGGTCACGAAGTCGTCCGCCAGGAAGTGGTGGCTGCCCTCATGGCCGTTGTGCAGGTTGTCGAACTCCCGCGGCAGCCGCGACCGGTCGTGCACCGGCGCCGAGCCCGAGGTGAACGCGGCACGGAGATCCGGCGCGATGTGCTGAAGTGACGGATCGTCAGGAGACATGGTGGGCTTGGGCTCCAGCAGCTCGCTGATGTCCTGCACCCCCTTCTTGTCCTGCCAGAAGGCCACCGTCGCGAGCTGCTCCATGCTCGCCTCCGTACCGAAGAACCGGAAACGCGACTCCCGGATCTGCGAGGGATAGCCCACCCGCCGGAACTCGTTCGTACGGAACGAACCGCCGCCCGCGACCTCGAACAGCGCGGTGGCGTTCGAGAAGTCGTTGCCGAACTGGCTGACCTCCTTGTCGAAGACCCCGTCCCCGCGCTCGTCGACCACACCGATCGCCGACACACTCACCGCGTGCGTCTGCCACGCGCCGAGCACCCCGCCCACCGAGTGTGTCGGGTACAGCAGCGGGGGATAGCTGGCGGTGGCCTTCCAGCCCTCGCCACCGCTGTACTGGTACGCCTCGTAGAACCCCAGATCCATGTCGTGGACGTAGTCGCCCTCGGCGTAGAAGATCCGCCCGAAGGCGCCCTCCGCGATCTGGTTGCGGGCGTGCACGGTCGCCGGGTTGTACTGGCTGGTCTCGCCCATCATGTACGTCAGTCCGGTCGCCTTGACCGCGTCGATGATCGCCGCGATCTCCTCGGTGCTGATCGCCATGGGGACCGCGGAGTACACGTGCTTGCCGGCGCCGAGCCCCTGGAGGACCAGGGGGCCGTGCGTCCAGCGCTGGGTGAAGATCGCGACGGCGTCGACGGCCTTCGAGTCCAGCATCGCTTCGTAGGAGGGGAAAGTGCCCGCCAGCCCTTGTTCGGCGGCCAGTTGCTCCGCCCGCTCCGGCAGGAGGTCGGTCACATAGACCTCACTCACGCCCGGGTGGGCCTGGAACAGTCTGGCGAACTGGCCCGAGAACTGGCCTGCTCCGACGATGCCGAGGGAGAACGTCATAGGTGCGTGTCCTTCTCTGACGAGGATTTCACTGACGCGTGAGTCGTCGACCGACGCGTCACTGACCGAGGATGAAGTTGATCTGCTTGTTGGTCTTGCCCAGGCCGCTCACCGGTGCGTCATTGGCGTAGACGTCCTGCATGGCGGGGCGCATCAACGCGTACACGTCCGCCGAGTAGTTGGTGATCGGGAAGGAGAAGGTGGAGAAGTCCTTCTTGTCGGCGACCGGCCGCGTGAAGGCCGTGACGTCGATGCCCTTCTTCTTGTAGGCGGCGACGGCGGCCTTCGTGCCGTCCGGGGTCGCGGGGAAGACGATGCCGTAACTCCCCACCGTCTTCTGACAGTTGTTCGATGACAGGTAGGTCACCCACTTTCGCGCGCCCGCCTTGTTGGGGGCGTTCTTGGTGATCGAGTCGGCCAGTCCGTTCATCATGGTCGCCCGTTTCCCGGTCGGACCGGTAGGGGTATACGCGGTGCCGATCTTGGTCCCCTTGGCCGCGGCGTACGTGGAGATCATCCAGGCGCCGTCGAACGCGGTCGCCGCCTTGCCCGCCGCGATCTGGACGTTGGGCGGGTTGGCGCCGTCGCTGTAGTCCGTGAACGGCGCGAGATAGCCCTTCTTCGCCAGGCCGAAGTACCACTTGACGGTCGACTGGTAGGTCTTGCTGTCGTACTGGTACTTCGTGCCCCAGCGGGTCTTGTCCGTGTAGTTCCAGCCGGCCGAGGCGGTGAAGGGACTCCACGTCGTCTGACCGTCGGAGTCACCGGCGCCCCCGGTGGCCATGCCGTACACCTTGACGTGGTGCTTGTCGAAGCCCGGTTCGTCGCCGCGCTTGCCGTTCTTGTCGATGGTGAGGTGGGCGATGGCCTTCTCGAAGGTGCCGCCGTCCGTCGGGTTCCAGGAGAGGCTGTTGAGCTGATCGGCGCTCAGGCCCGCCGACTTGGCCATCTTCTGGTTGTAGAAGAGGGCGACCGTGTCCCAGTCCTTGGGCGTGCCGTACTGATGCCCGTCCTGGCCCTGCCAGTTGGCGGCGAGACCCGGCTGATAGGCCGACGCGTCGATGTCGAGGTCGTCCAGCGGCTGGAGCACCTTCAGGTCGGCGAACTGGCCGAACTTCTGGATGTGGTCGGTGAACACGTCCGGCTGGGTGCCCGCGATGAAGCTCGCGGTGAGCTTGGTCCAGTAGTCGGCCCAGCCCAACTGGGTGATTTTCACCTTGAGTCCGGGGTTCTGCTGCTCGAAACCCTTCGCGCAGGCCTGGTAGGCGGGGAGTTGGTTGGCGTCCCACAGCCAGTACGTCACCGTGTCCGAGGCCGAGCCCACGGAGTCGTCCTTCGCGCAGCCCGCCGTCAGGGACAGCGCGAGCGCCCCGGTCAATGCCATGACCGTACGAAATCGCATGCCCTGCCCCTTACTTGATTCCGGTGAAGCTGATGGAACTCACGATGCGGCGCGCGAACACCCCGAAGAGCACGAGCATCGGGAGCGCGGCGATCAGGGTCGCCGCCATCAGGCCCGACCAGTCGTAGCCGCTCTGCGGGGTCTGCGAGCGGAAGATCGCCAACGCCACCGACAGCACGCGCGAACTGTCGCTGTACGACACCATCAGCGGCCAGAAGTAGTCGTTCCAGGACGTGATGTACGTCAGCACGCCCAGGGTGAGGACCGGCGTGGACGCCATCGGCAGCAGGACCCGGAAGAAGACCCGGACCTTGCCCGCGCCGTCGAGCAGGGCGGCCTCCTCGACCTCGCGCGGGATGTTCATGAAGAACTGCTTGAGGAAGAACACCGCGAACGGCGTCATGAACATCGTCGGCAACGCGATCCCCAACAGGGTATCGACGAGCCCGAGTTGCTTGATGAGGACGAAGTTCGGCAGCAGGGTGAAGATGGCCGGCACCATCAGTCCGGCCAGGAAGAGACCGAACATCCGGTCCCGGCCGCGCCAGCGGAGGCGGGCGAAGGCGTAGGCGGCCATCGCGGAGAAGAACACCTGGCAGACGGTGACCAGGGTCGAGACGACCACCGAGTTGAGCAGATAGCGCCAGAACTTGAGGCCGCCGCCCGAACCGCCCTGTGCGATCGCCTCCTTGGTCGACTGGAGGCCGAGGGCCCGCTCGAAACCGCCGGTGGTGAAGTCGACCGGCAGCGGGTCCGAGGGGTGGGCGGCGAGCCCGGCGTTGGTGGAGAGCGCGGTGCGCAGGATCCAGTAGAAGGGCAGGAGGGTGATCAGCATGATCGCGGCCATCGCGACCCAGGCGGCGACCTTGCCGACGGAGGGCCGGGGCCGGGGCGGGCGTACGATCTCCTGCTTTGCCGTAGGCGTAGGGGTGTTGGGGACATTGGGCGTGGTGGTCAGGGTGGTCATGTCGACTCCTTCCGGTCAGCCGAGGTCGGTCTGGCCGGCGCGCGTGAGCCGGTACTGGAGGAACGTGATCGCGCTCAGCACGACCAGCAGGGCCACGGACATCGCGGACGCGTAGCCGAACTGGAAGCGCCCGAAGGCGGAGCCGTAGATGTAGTACTGGAGGACGTTCGTCGCGTTCGCCGGGCCGCCCGCGGTGGTCACCGCGACCGTGTCGAACACCTGGAACGAACCGATCACCGTCATGATCAGCACGACCGCGAGCACCGGCCGCAGCAGCGGCATCGTGATCCGCCAGAACATCCGCCACTCGCTCGCGCCGTCCACCTTGGCCGCCTCGTACATGTCGCCCGGGATGGCCTGGAGCCCGGCGAACAGCAGCAGCGCGGTGTAGCCGACGTGCCGCCACACGTTGATCAGGGCGATCGTCGGGATCGCCCAGGTCTTGTCGGCGAGGAAGGGGATGTGGTCGAAGCCGAGCCCGCCGATGATCTCGTTGCCGATGCCGAGCTGGGTGTCGAGGATCCACAGCCAGACGATGCCGGCGACGACGTTCGACATCAGGTACGGCGTCAGCACGATCCCGCGCAACAGGGCGGACTGGGTGAGCCGTTGGAGCAGCACGGCGACGGCGAGGGCCGTGACCGTCTGGATGCCGATGTTGATGAGCACGTACTCGACGGTGACCTTCAACGACGACCAGAAGATGGGGTCGTGGACCATCCGGTCGTAGTTGTCGAGGCCCACCCACTTCGCCGGCGTCAGCAGGTTGAAGCGGGTGAAGCTCAGATAGATACCGCGCAGGGTCGGCCAGAGCAGGAAGACCAGGAAGCCCAGCAGGGCGGGGGCGATGAAGACCGCCGCGAGCCGACCGTCGCCGCCGTCTTCACGGGCCCGCGGCCTGCGGGTCGGGGGACTGCTTGAGGCGATGGTCATCTGGAGACTCCCTTGTCTACGACGGCTCGTCCTCGGACCACTTACTTTCGTCACGAAAGAATCCAGGCGTCAATAGCTGTGCGTTGGTCTTTTCCGTGCCGGATCTCGGTCGTAGAGTGGTCGTGTTACTTCCATGGTGAAAGAAAGGGACCTGTGGGAGTGTGACCCTCATGACCACACGTGCCGCCAGCTGGCAGCCGCTGAGCCCCGGTGAACGCTCGGTGGCGATCGAGGTGCTCGTCCACGGCCCGCTGTCGCGCACCGACCTCACGCGCCGGCTCGACCTCTCGGCGGGCAGCCTCACCCGCCTCACCAAGCCGCTGATCGAATCCGGCCTGCTGGTCGAGGTCCCCGACGGCGGTAGCCCGGCCGAGGTCCGTCAGGGCCGCCCCTCGCAACCCCTCGACGTGGTCGCCGAGTCCCGCACCTTCCTCGGCTTCAAGGTCACCGAGGACATGGTCTACGGCGTCGTCACCACCCTCCGGAGCGAGATCGTCGCCCGCCTCGACCGGCCGCTCACCACCCACGACCCCGCTCAAGTGGCCGATCTGCTGGGCGAGATGACCGGCGAACTCACCGCCCGGTTCCCCACTCTCACCGGCATCGGTATCGGCGTCGGCGGACTCGTCCAGGACCGAGCCGTGGTGGGGGAGTCGGCCTTCCTCCAGTGGAGCGACGTCCCGCTGGCCCAACTCGTCGAGGAGCGCACCGGGTTGCCGGTCGTCGTCGAGAACGACGTGGCCGCTCTCGTCGAGGCCGAGACCTGGTTCGGCGCCGGGCGCGGCCTCGACCGCTTCGTCGTCCTCACCATCGGCGCGGGCATCGGCTACGGCCTCGTCCTCGGCGGCAAGCGCGTGCCGTACGCGGAGGAGGACCGCGGGTTCGGCCGCCACTGGATCCTGAACCCCAACGGCCCGATCACCCCCGCCGGTCAACGCGGCAGCGCCGTCTCGCTGTTGACCATCCCCAGCATCCGCTACCAGATCCGCGCCGCCACCGGACTCGACCTCACCTACGAGGAGATCCTCGCCCGCGCCGCCGCCGGTGAGCCCATGCCCGCCCGCGTCATCGACGAAGCGGCCCGCGCGCTGGGCACGTTGGTCGCCCAGATCGCCAACTTCGTGCTCCCGCAGAAGATCCTGCTCGCCGGTGAGGGCGTCGGCCTGATCGACGTGGCCGGCGAGACGGTGGACGACACGCTCCGCGCCCACCGGCATCCACTGGCCGCCCCGCTCGACGTGGAGACGAAGGTGTCCGACTTCCACGACTGGGCGCGTGGCGCCGCGGTGTTGGCGATCCAGGTGTTGGTGCTGGGTGTGGCCGAAGTGTGAATTGCGTTACGGGGCTTGACAGATGACGTGATCAGCAACACGGTCCGATATGTCTGGTTCGCTCGCGATTACTCACATCGCCTTCACCTTGGGCGACGTATGCTTCACACCATGTCCACCAGCGTTGAATCAGCCACCGAGCGATCGGCAGCCGAGGTAAACGAGGAGATCAGGGCCCTGTGGCACCGATCGGGCGGGACACTGAGCGTCGAACAGCGCGAGGAGTACCGACGGCTTGTGATGGAGTGGGCCGCCGCGGCTCCCCAGTCGGCCGAGGCGGCCTGAGCGTCGCCGCTGTCGACCGACGCAGGTGTCGTTGTCGGTATTCGGTATCCCGCCGCCCGGCCTTCCTCGTGACCCCCGGCCACCGGTCCAGTCGGCCGCGCCTCTGTCGGCCCGACCGGCCCCGTATCCCCCGTGGCACTCGCCCCCGTCGCACTCCCTTGAGTGATCAGCCCCACATCGCCGAGTAGTGCCGCTGGAACGCCTTGCGGTCCTGCTCCGCGCGGATCCAGCGCGTCGCCACCAGCGCGATCAGACTTCCCGCGATCACCAGTAGACCGGGACCCACGTTCTTCGGGTCCGTGAGCCGCGACGCCAGCGTCGTCGACCCCGATGTGGTGTTCGTCGCGGGCGCGGAGGTGCCGGGCGTGGCCGCACCGGCGGCTGCCCCGCTCCCGGCGGCCGAGGCGGACGGCGCGGGCGACGCGGCAGTCTTCGGTGCCACCAGCAGCTTCACGTTCAGCGCGGCCAGCGCCTTGGTCAGCGGCTGGAAGAACGTCGTACCGCCCGCCGTGCAGTCACCGCTGCCGCCGGACGTCACGCCCAGCGCGATGCCGTTGGCGAACAACGGGCCGCCGCTGTCGCCCGGTTCGGCACACACCGTGGTCTGGACGAGACCGGTGACCGTGCCCTCGGGGTAGTTCACCGTCGCGTTGAGCGCGGTCACCTCGCCGTCGTGCAGCCCGCTGGTACTGCCGCTGCGGAACACCTTCTCGCCCACGGCCGCGTCGGCCAGGCCGGTGATGGTCACGCCGCTGCCGTTGCCGATCGCGACGACGTCCGCGCCCTCGCCCGCCGAACCACTCGCGTACTGCACAAGGGAGAAGTCACTGCCGGGGAAGTTGTCGGAGACCGTCTTGCCCAACTGGGTGTCGCCCTGGTTGTCGGCGAACCAGATGGACCCGACAGGGCCGCAGTGCCCGGCCGTGAGGATGAAGTCGTTCGTTCCATCGGTCACGTTGAAGCCCGCCGAACAGCGCCCGCCGGTCGACAGGATCGGCTGCGCGCCGTTGATCCGGGTCGTGAACTTGCCCTGCGTGCGCTGCATTTGGACCGAGGCGCCGATGGCTTTGGCGACCTTCGTCATCGCCGTCCAGGCGGTGGTGGAGACGCTGCTGTCGGCCTCGACCAGTACCCGGTTGTTTCGGTAGTCCATCGCCCACGCGGTGCCCGGCACCTTGGGCGCCGAACTCAGCGTGCCGGCAGCCGAGTTCAGCTCGTTCATGCTGTACCGCACGACCTTCGCCTCGGCGCCCGCCTTCGTCACCTCGGCCGCGGTCTTCGCATCGGTCACCGCGACGACCGTACGGCCGCCGGTGTCGACCCAACTGCCCGCCGTACGGGCCGAACCGAGCTTCGCCGCCAGAGCGGAACCCTTGTCCGCGGGTGTCTGTGGCGCGCTGAGCGTGGCGGCGGACGTGCCGGAAGAGTCGCTGGCCATGGCCGCCTGGGTGACCATGGCACCTCCCAGCAGGAGTCCGCCGACGGCCGCCAACCGTGTAACTCGCCGGATGACCCGTCGTCGTGCGTGCCTCATGCCTGGCTCCCGAACCCCGATCGTGCGGTGCCGAACACCGCGGGGCGCTCCGGTCGTTGAGTGCCCTTCCTTCATACGTGGCCCGGCGTCGTCGCGTTCACCAGAGGGCGGATCGGATGGGGGATCGGATGGAGCGGCGGACGGGGGATCGGATGGGGAATCAGGTGGGGAATCAAGTGGGGGGCAGGTGGCGGAGCGGCTTTGGGTCTCGTGTCCAACGGGCGGGCTACACCGCCGAGTTGGCCTCGGCCGCGCCCAGCCGGAGCCCGCTGCCCTCGTCGCCCCAGACGGAATCCGTGCCGACGTACGGGCGGAGCAGCGCGGTGAGGGTCGGGTCGCCGCGGCCGTTCAGTTCGTCCGAGGCGAGCTTGCGGGCGATACCGGCGAGGAAGTCGGCCAGCTGCACCCGCGCGTCGGACCGGGCGGCGACGAGTCGTACGTCGCTCAGTGGGGCCGCCTCCATGATCCAGGCGATCCGCTCCGGGGTGAGCATGTTCTGCCGGTCGTGCACCAGCCGGACGGACCGGCCCTCGGCGAGCCAGTACCGGGCCGTGCTGACGATCGCCGGGAGCAGGGGGTTGAGGACGGGGAAGAGCACGGGGGAGTGCCGCATCCGCTCCCGGTAGGACTCGGCGCGTGACCGGGACCGGGCCGTCGCGAGCCGCCCGACGATCACGCCCGCGGTCGTACCGGAGTACTCGTCGCGCAGGGCGTCGACCGTACGGAAGAAGACGTCGGTGGGGACGGTCGCCGCGTTGTCGTTCCTGACGCGGAGGAGTTGGTTGGAGGCGGTGAGGAAGTCCCGCCAGTCGCGCTCGCCGAAGGTCCGGGGTCCTTCCTGGAACAGGGTGATCGCCTCGGGGCCTTCGCCGTCCCTGTCCCCGTTTCCGTCCCCGTCTTCGCCGAGCAGCAGGTCGACGGCGCGGTTCACGACGAAGAACGTCTTCTCGAGCAGATGCACATGGGCGTTGCCGTCGCGCAGTGGTCCGGTGGGCCCGAGGAACGACTCCAGCACCGCGCGGTGCTTGTCCCGCAGCAGATGGTTCGCCTTGTACTCCGTCGCCGGCGAGCGGATCCGGTGCCGTATCTCCTGTACGTACGCGGCGGCGGTCTCCACGGGGAGCCGCACGCTCGCATGGGCGAAGACGTCGGTGTTCCCGCCCGTGAGGTTCTCGCCGTCCGAGCCGGACTCGTCGCAGGCGATCTCCATCAGGGCGCCGTTCTCAGGATTCCCGGTCATCGCACATCCCCCTATCTTGAGCCTCATGACCAGCATCCCGCAGGACACGTCCGGTGAACCGAATCCCCTGCGCGCCCTCACGCTCGACCGCCTGCGCCACCGTACGAGCATGAAGTGGCGCACGTATCCGGAGGACGTGCTGCCCGTGTGGGTGGCTGAGATGGACGTACCGCTCGCGCAACCGGTGGTCCGCGCGGTCACGGACGCGCTCGCGCTGGGGGACACCGGCTATCCCGCCGGTACGGCGTACGCGGAGGCGCTGGCCGGGTTCGCGGAGAAGCGGTGGGGCTGGGACGGGCTCGCCGTGGAGCGCACGCGGATCGTGCCGGACGTCATGCTGGGCGTCGTCGAGATGCTCCGGCTGGTGACCGGTGCCGGTGATGCAGTGGTGGTGAATCCCCCCGTGTATCCGCCGTTCTTCCAGTTCGTGGGGCACATGGACCGGCGGGTGGTGGAGGCGCCGCTGGGGGCGGATCTGCGGATCGACCTCGGTGCGCTGGAGGAGGCGTTCCGACGGGCGGTCGAGGGCGGGCGGCGGGCCGCGTATCTGCTGTGCAGCCCGCACAACCCGACCGGTACGGTGCACACCGCCGACGAGCTGGCCGCCGTCGCCGCCCTCGCCGAGCGGTACGGCGTGCGGGTGGTGGCCGACGAGATCCACGCGCCGGTCGTCGCCGCGGGCGCGAACTTCGTGCCGTATCTGAGCGTGCCGGGCGCGGAGAGCGGTCTGTCGCTGATGTCGGCGTCGAAGGCGTGGAACCTGGCTGGGCTCAAGGCGGCCCTCGCGGTCGCGGGCCCTGCGTCGGCCGCCGACCTGGCCCGGCTTCCGGAGGAGGTCGGCCATGGCCCGAGTCACGTCGGGGTCATCGCCCACACGGCCGCGCTGCGCGACGGCACGGGGTGGCTGGACGCGCTGCTGGCCGGCCTCGACGACAATCGGCGGCTCCTCACGGACCTGCTCGCGGAGCATCTGCCGGCGATCGGCTACCGCCCTGCCGAGGCTACTTACCTCGCTTGGTTGGACTGCCGTGCGCTCGGCCTCGGTGATGATCCCGCGGGGGTCTTTCTGGAGCGGGGGCGGGTGGCGGTGAGTCCCGGGATCGACTTCGGGACGGGGGGAGTTGGGCATGTACGGCTGAATTTGGCGACGTCGCCGGAGGTGATTGCGGAGGCGGTGCGGCGGATGGGGGTTGCGTTGGGGTGAGGGGGCGTTTCGGTTATCCGGGTGGGCGTGGTGC
>Ga0307515_10006167_pt1 | contig 24095 bp, 30 predicted proteins | sample 17_EM_MG_FD_194513 | JGI IMG/M metagenome (GOLD analysis project Ga0307515, IMG submission 194513) | Populus trichocarpa ectomycorrhiza microbial communities from riparian zone in the Pacific Northwest, United States - 17_EM | ecosystem: Host-associated > Plants > Roots > Unclassified | place... | reverse complement strand
CTTCCAGCCGACTATGAGCGTATACCTGCTCAGAGCAACGCGCAAGACGTCGAGTCCGACGCGTTCATCCCTCCCCCGAGAGGCCGTTTTCTCTATGTCGCGGTTCCTCCCCGCTCTCCTACTCGAAGGGGAATAGAGCCTTCGATTATACCCAGTGACTACGAAGATACGGATATTGAGGAACGTGGTCAGCCTGTGGAGGTTGTTGGCGAGTATCACATCAATCGCGTTCGCCACTTCTTTGCGCTATTTGAGGATAACATAATAAGAAGGGTGTGTGAATATGGCCGGGTTTACTCTGTCTCATATTCCGGTTCGCTGACTGGGAGTAATTTGTAGTTCCCGGCCGCATACTTTATTAAACACCATCCTGACCTCGTGGAAGCCTACAGTAAGTAGAACGTACATATTATATATTATTGTCTCATGATAAGGTCTGGAGCTTGACCCGGTTTTGAATTTGCAGGGAGCGAGAAGGCGAAAGGAACACTCGATCCTTTCGATCCCAATGCTCTAAATGTTCATGAGAGATCAAGAGTGAGAAGGACTCGCGCGCTAGAAACAGCAAGATCCAGTATAAGCGGCAGCACCATCCCTGCGGACACGGACACTGACTTCGACGCTGGCGTTACACAGTCGGACGAAAGTGAAGATTATGAAGCAGAGTCTATTGGGCGCGGCAAGTCCATTATGCACTCTCTTATTTGGAGGTGACTAAGTTCTTCACACTACAGAAGGTCGGAGGCGTATTTTACCAAACAGGCGACAGATACCTCCCGAGGATTGGTTTGGTACAAATATGCCAAGGAAAAAGAGACCGACTAGAGCATCCGCCCGTCAGAAAGACTCCGTCTTTGTTGACCTCGTCTCCCCAGATGATTCCGAGGACGAGGACGAGGATGAGCTACCAAAGTTCACTGGCATACGAATCAAGCGTCCCCCGCGTACCGTCCAACCCTCTTACGGAATCGTGAGGGAAGTGGAGCAAATGTATGACTCTGACGACGACACGGCCCCTTTGCGCGCACACCGTGACACTTGCGAAAAGTGTGGTCGCGCGGCCGCCCACGTCCTGCTCTCAGGGTGGACACGGAAAAGCAAGAAAGGGAAGAAGAGGTGGTCGAGGAGCGACATTGATGCTGACCTGCTAGAATCGAGCGACGGAGAGGCTACATTCGAGAAATTGGGTGGTTGGGTGCGGTGGTTAGTTGTACTTCAATGTACTTTTCCAAATCTGTCACTAACGTATTCTCAGCCTCCGATGCCCCCTTGCCTACCATTGGAACTGCTTGTCACCTCTGGGCCGCACGGATATTATACGAGCCGTTCGAGAACGACAAGCGCCTGGTGCACCGAAGTGGCAGGGACTCTCGCCTTATGATACTACCGAAGTCGTGTGCCCTCATTGTGCGAAGGGCGGAATGTGCATGGTTTGTCACCAATCGACAAGCGCGCCTGCTATTCAAAACAACCAGAATACCCAAGAACCCGAGGTCCCTACCATCGATGGCGAACCGAAGGATCGGGCTTCCAAGGACGAACGGCAACTTGTCTTCCGTTGTAGGACCTGCAAACGTGCTGCTCACTATGGACACCTCGAGAATCCGTTCATTGAAGAATCCACCCTTATCGAAATTGCTCGAGCTTACCAGGAGGACAAAAGCTGGCTTTGTAACGATTGCTCCTCGTTCGTGTCCACCGTTGACAAGATCATTGCATGGCGTCCGTATCCTCCAAGTGCCGAGGAAGCCAATCCTAACGAACCATCTTATCGCCATGACCTCCCGCGCGAATACCTTGTCAAGTGGGTAGGCAGAAGTTATCGCCGAACGTCTTGGGTGCCGCATCTTTGGCTGCTAGCGAGGGCTCAAGGCAAGCTCAGGAACTTCCTAGACGGCAAAGGGCCAAAAATGCAACTGGAACACACCCGAATCATTAGGTCGAAAGAAGGGGAAGAGGGTGTGAGGCATCGCGTCTATGTTGAGGACGATGGTGACCCAAAACCTCCTATGGCATTACCTAACGCCGAGGATTGCATCCCTGAGGCTTGGATTCGTGTCGACCGTGTCTTGGATGTGAGGTTATGGACCACGGAAAAGAGGAAGCCCGCTGCAACTAAAAAGAACGGCAAAAATGGAAAGAAAAAGCAGGCGGGTCGGAAGGTCATCAGTAGCGATGATGAGCCTGAGGGAGTGGAGGTCATCAAGGATGACCTGGTTGCCAACAACCAACGAGAGAACGCCTATCGGCTCGGCGAGGAACCTTACAAGGAGTATCTTGAAACCGTCGACGAATGGATGGCTCGGACTGACCAAAACCTCACGGTCGAATCTATTGACCAGGTGGTCTGGTGTTACTTCAAGTGGGAGGGCCTGGATCATGCCGAGGGTAAGTATTTGTCCTTTGATTTTTCATAGTTGAGTTGAAGCCAATCCTTTCCCTGACAGCCACTTGGGACAGCCCACCGAGACGAGACGATCCCGCTTGGGATTGTTTTGAAAAAGCGTTCCGTTTCTTCGTGGCGGGACGCAATGTCCGAGTCCCAACGCTAACGCGGATGCAACTCAAAGAAAGTGATGACCGACTGGCCGAAGACTTTTATAGAAAGAATTTCAAGATCAACCAAGGCCTCGTTGAAGATTACAAGCTTCGCGACTTCCAAGTAAGCACGGATATATATATATCCTGATTCTCCTTTGTTGATTCTGTTGTACTAGATTGAAGGTGTCAACTGGCTTTACTATAAATGGTGGAGCAAACAGTCGGGGACAATCCTTGCTGACGAGATGGTGTGGCATATTCCAATCGTGTGTATACCTAACCGCTGACAGAGACCTATAAATGCAGGGCCTTGTATGTGAACCAATTACTTTTGTGTGTGTGATTCTTGACAATCCTTGAAGGGCAAGACTGTGCAGATCGTGACACTACTCGGACGAATTACACTCAAGCATGGCCGATTCCCTGCTCTGGTTGTTGTCCCTAACTCGACAATCATGAATTGGATTCGCGAGTTTGAGGCTTGGGCACCCCAGATTCGCGCCGTGCCTTATTTCGGAGAAGCGGCTTCCCGGGAAATCATGAAGCAGTACGAAGTCTTTCATGACAAAGCTATATCGAGTTTCACCAAGCTCAAGTTTCACGTTCTTCTCACCACTTACGACACGTTCAACAACCGAAGACACGATAAGGACTGGTCCTCCATCTTCAATGGGCCAAGCCGCTGGGAGGTTCTTGTGGTGGATGAGGGCCAACGGTGTAAGCGTTGTGGTTACCTGTCCGTGTCACTTTCTCAAGGTCTACTCAGTGAAAAACGACGACTCGAAACTTTTCCGAGAGCTCAACACTCTGAGGGTCGGGCACCGTATCCTGATGACTGGAGTAAGTAACGTTGGTTTTCAAGTGTTGAAATTAAGCTCATTTTGGCCTAGACACCCTTGAACAACAACATAGAGGAACTCTTCAATCTGATGTATTTTATCGACCCTGTTACGTGGGCTGACCCCGAAGAGCGAGCAAGGGAACATGAAGATCTTAATGAGGATGCGATCAAGAAGCTTCATGAATCATTGCGACCGTACTTTATCCGCCGAACTAAAGAAATCATCAATTTGCCACCAAAGAATGAAGTGATTGTTCCCATCTCGATGACTTCCATGCAAAGGAGAGTATATAAGAGTGTACTTGGTACGTAGGGTCGTGCCTATTCTTCATAGCAACTGATATTGTTCTAGAGCATGACTTTGAGCTCCTCAACAGGGTGCTAGAGAACAACGGAACGACAACCAAGCTCAGAAAGAGCAATCTGCGCAATATGCTGATGCAATTGAGGAAGTAAGCATATCCGCTTCTCCCGTGATCTATGAAGCTCAGCGATCTTAGGACGGTCCAACACCCTTATTTGATCGACCAAGACCTCGAACCTCCTAATCTCTCCGCGGCAGATTCCCACAAGTGCCTAGTCGAAGCCAGCGGAAAGCTCTCCTTCCTCAAGCTCATGCTTAACAAACTCAAAGCCCGCGGCCACCGTGTCCTTCTCTTTTCCCAGGTGCATACAATGAGAGCCGTTTGCGCACTTTGACTTATTCACAGTTACCCAGTTTGTCATAAATCTTGATATCATCGAAGACTTCTTGGTTGCGGAAGGCCATAAGTTCTTGCGCTTGGTCAGTCCTTGGTATGTCGTTAGCTTATTTATCTCATAAGAATATAGGATGGCAGCCATAAGACATCGCTCCGCCAACGAGACATCGATCGTTACAACGACCCAAACAGCGATGTCTTCATCATGATTCTCTCGACTCGTGCCGGAGGAGTTGGGTACGTCCCCGGCCGACCCGCCCTAGTAGATAACTTATCCGCATCTAGAATCAATCTTGCAACAGCGGATACGGTGATTATTTACGACCCAGATTTCAACCCCCACCAGGACATTCAGGTTGGTACTTGTTGGTGGGTTTGACTCTAGTTTCTGATTGGAACGCCAGGCCATTGCACGCGCCCATCGTTTTGGGCAGAAGAAACCATGCCTCGTCTTCCGTTTCATGGGAAAGCAGACAGCCGAAGGTGTGTGTAATTCCCCTGAGTCGTAATAAGTCTCATCGCCTCGCTAGAGCGTATCATGCAGATCGGCAAGAAGAAGCTTGCACTGGATCATCTTATCGTTCAATCGATGGAGAACGAAGCGGAGAATTCAGACGATGTCCAGTCCATCCTCCTTTATGGCGCCAAAGCTCTCTTTGATCCAGGCTCAGAGCAAAATGACATTCATTGTCAGTAGGAAATCTTCCCAATATCTTATATCATAAATTAACAATGGTACAGACTCGGAGCAAGATATCGAGAATCTCATTGAACGGACAGAACAGGCGGCGGCCACCACCGAGGCCCTCACATCGGAGAGCGGTTTGAAGTTCGACTTCGCTAAGATTTGGGAACCGACGCGTGGTACTCTAGAAGAGGTTACTGAAGATGCAAGTCAAATTCAAGGTGACGGTGACGATAACTTCTGGGTAAAAATTCTCGAGCAGTCCAAGCAGAAAGAGGAAGGTGCAATGGAGAAGATGGGCCGAGGTGCACGACGAAAGGCTGCTGCAGCAATCGCCTCTGTCAGTCCTCTCTTTTCCTTGTTTCTCCATCTAATCCCTGGTATCTCGTAGTACACAAACTTGCTGTTGGACATAGATTCTCCGATAAAGAAGAAGCCAGCAAAGGGCAGCGCAGCATCTGCAGCCTCTGACATCGAGTACCAAGGGTCCAATGCGAGCGAATCCGAGTCTGTGTCGTCTATGGATGCGACCCCTGACAGTCCTATCTTCCCCGGCGCTGTACTCCCTAGCGCCTCTATGGCCACTTTTCGAGTCACAGCCCCCTTGCAACCATCCCCTCACGTCTCCAATGCCCAACAGTTCCTTACAGCGCCAGTGCCTCCGGTGCTTCCCGTGCCGCCTACAGCACCCTCCCAGGCAGAAATTCTCGAGGCGCAGCGCAAAGATCTGGAGAAAATCCAGCGTCAGCGCGAACGGGCTAATGCCAAAGAATTGCGCAGGCAACAAAAGATCGCTGCTCAGGAACGCGCTGCCAGGGAGCGTGCCGCTCAAGAATGGCCTGGCCCCATGCAGCCGCATGGACAGCAGACGGTATTCACTGCTTACCCGAACGGCCAAACACTCCCCTCAGCAGTCGTCCCTGTTCAACGTTCGACCCCGGCTTCTGGTGGTTCGACGACTCGCCTCGCCCCGAATCGGCCCGCTTCTCAAATCCCCCGCAACAACCCTCAGGGGCCCTCGACGCAGCCCCCGCCCTGTCCTCTCTGTTCCGGTCCCCACGAGTCCGGCAAATGCCCTGCTCTTAATGACCTGTCGTCCCTCTACTTCTTCCGAGAGCAAATACAGAATGAACCTGGAATTGAAACCTTGGAGGAGCGCGTGAGTGGATTCACCCCAATAGTGGCTTATTCTGACGATCCGCTCAGCGAGACGCTCTGCATGAGATTGACAACCTCATCGCCAAAGCCAAGGCACGACAGCGAACTCTTGCACCCAAGCCACTTGTGCCTACGTCAACTGAGCACTTTGATCTATCCTCGAGCGCTTCCGCACCTCCCCGAAACCCTCCTGCGGGCTTCTGGCCTGAAGGAGTTTCAAGACCACCCGTGCCCGGTCCATCTTCTTCGACCAAACGCCCGGCTCAAGGCATCGCACCGGACGAACGGGCCAGCAAACGCCCCAAACACCACACCGTTCCCGCGTTGATGACGGCGCCGCAGAACGTAAATGGTCCACAGGCCACAATACCGCCACAACCTGCATTGTGTCCAGTATGTCGTCTTAAGCCTCCTCACCCGTTGTTAAATTGTGGCGTTGTCAAACTGGGCCCAATGGCAATGAAGTCGACTATAGAGCAGCTAGAGCGAGAAAACAATCCGGCTCATCGGCAAATTCTCGACCAACTTAGGACACTCTATTCCAATGTTACGAATATCGCCAGGCGCATGTCCGCACCGATACCCATGCCACTGAACGAAGTTATTGACTTGACGTCGTTGCAGTGAAAGGATTCGTTCTTGCATCACGACCCATACGTATAGAACTGATAGTTTCTTGATTCCTCTCCGTTTTTTTTTAGAACGGTCATCTTGAAGTACTATATCTCAGTATATTGCTCACTTTTTCACCGCACCTATCCTTGCCACATGCTTGTGAAAAGTTCCTTGTTGAGCATGCTAGTGGTCTACGTGAAAAAAAAAACGGAGTCAAGTTCGTCCGGGGCTTGTTTCATGGGCGTACTCTTCTCATAATGGAACACATCAGTGCTCAGTGCAGTCATCAATACTCACCGCACCCACGAACCGATGAAACAAATAATTCACTCCAAAAACTGGCAAGGACGAGAACCGGACTCGAGATACATGTTCAGAAATCTCCCCAACTCCTGCGGAAGCGATACTGTCAAAAGAAATGGCTGTTAGCAAGCAAATCGCAAAAAAATAAATTATAGCGACGGAGATAAACAAAAAATGCACTCGCAGCTGATGTTCGTCTACTCACCTTATATGGCATATTCTTCCTGAGCTTGTCAGCGGCGTTCTTGGGTCGCTGGTATCCAGCCTCTCCTTCTCCCCATTCAGGCTTCTCCTTCGCCTGCTCTGGCGCACCCTTGTACTTTACAGAGGGGGGCTGCTTCTCCGGGGGTGTTTGACGAGTGATTGGTCTCTGTGCTCGAGGGGCATCCGATGGCGGTTCAGAGCCGACAACGGGCGGATCGGAGTCCTCCGGACGGGCGTCCTTGAGGCTCTTAATTTCGGGCATGCCCTTATATCTTCGTTCCTTATTCTCCTCTTCGAGCTCGATGGCTTCATGCCTCGCGAAGTGCTCGAGGTCCTCGGCATGTATATAAGACTCGCTGCAATGATACTACCGGTCAGACTAGAATGTTTCGTCAGTTGTGAGGCTACTGACTCTGTTTGTGTGTCTGGTGTGTTGTGAAACATCTCTTCATGATGGAGGAAGAACTCTGTGACCAAAATGAGAGCCCCGTTCCTTGTGAATGGCCCATATGAGACGACCACTTACCGCTCTCTACATCGTAGTGATGCCCGTCAGCACCCATGTCTCTGAAGGACTCGAGTCCATTCCATCCAGCAGCTTCGAATTCCTTCTGGTCAATGAAGCCGTCCTTATTTGTATCAATCTGGAACGGGGATTAGCCAAAGGGGTATGGGTACGCGAAAAAATACAGCAGTAACCTTGTCTAATACTGCCTTGACAACGGCCTCTGTCCGCTCCTTTTGGACTTGCTCATTTGGACTCAACGATTTCGAATATTCGTGGTGCATCCCGTAGACGGCCTCAATCTCCTCTTTGTCCCATTGACCATCCCTATTGAGGTCGTGTAATTGGAAGAAGCTCGCCAAGTCGAAGGAATCTCTGTTTGTATTTTAAAGCATTAGCTGACACTTGATGTGGTATTGACTTTGGACGTTCTCTGGACATACATATGGTGCTCCTTGTGCATCTAATTGCAATGTAAGCACGTCGAATAAACTCACGCTGCAGTGGTGCTACATACGTGTTCGGCGGCGTATCCTTCAGCGTCCCACATCGCCTCGCTCTTCCCCCCCTTTACTGCATGGCTTCCGTGGCCTCGTGCAATGCCGGCAAATATTGCAATAGCGAAGAGCCGACGGACGGCGCTCATCCTGTGAGAAGGAAGCTGGGCAAGCTGGGGCACAAACAGTAACCATGAGTGGCTGATGGTTTATATATACATGAGATAATCCTCAGAAGCTCTCTCGGAATATTGCAGTTTATGATGGCCCTTCTTGCAATACGAAAACAGGTGCTCTTTCCACAAGATTCAACCAACAGCCCAAATGCATTTGGGAGCACGGCCCTCCGCCTTTATTCACAAATGAAATTCTGGTACCACATCCTCCTCACATTCATCTACGAGATATCCTCAAGTTGGGATACTGGGTCAGTTTGAGTTGTTTAGTCGACACACGAATGGACCGTTCCATCTTAGCCTCTGAGGCTTGGTCCATCAGAGGGCGGAACGGGCTTGGGTCAGTGAGCGTAATAATGGGTGTTGTTTGGTGTAGTTAATATTCAGACTGGAGCTTCGTCCACCAGTGTGCATGGAGCGATTCTATCCGGCGATGGAGGTTTCTGAAGAAGGGGGCCCTCGATGAGGAGGTGGAATCTGCCAAAGAGGAGATGATGATGATTTAATTACTAGTGACCATACGGATAGACCTACAAAGACATTTGCTACGAAGGGAAAATAGGGGTCCTAAAGTAATGGGTCCAGCCAAAAGCAAGAAGGCGTACCGGAACCCATCGTTCATCCATCATTTCACCATTTAACACGGTCCATCAACCATTAGTTACTAGTTGGTGGTTGCCCAATTTCCTGACAGTGGTTTGGCCGTTCATCAAGAATTAGGTTTCAAGTCACAAATATACAGCCCTCATCTATACCAGCCGAGTGTTTCGGAAAAGGATAATTCCATATAGCCACCTTTTACGCCCGCTTCTGCGCATCGACTTTCTTCGCATCCTCCCAATGCCCTGCCTTATCTTTCTTACGCACAGTGAAGCATGCGATACCGAGGTAGTTGGTGATATCGTTGATGACGATATAGACGAAACGACCATAGGTGGCAAACGAAATGAACAAGTACGCATAAACGACAAGAGCTTGGCGTTGAGGGGTTGTTTGCAAGATAGGTTGCCTAGTCTACTGGTCAATCCTAGCGCCTTGGGTAGTCAAAGCCCGCCAATCGAACCCATACCTGTTGAGCAACCACTCAGCGTTGGCATCTACGCCCAGGAACCCAGTCAAGATCCAAAAGGGGTCAAAGAGGGGGAAGGGCTGTTTCGTGACATGTGCCAGGATCATCCTTCCCACCTGATGCGCAAATTGTAGGCCCCACGCGCAAAGGAACGGGATGAACAGCGCGGAGTGGATGATAGCAGAATCGTCATAGGTTGGATAGGAGAGCCAGAGGAGTTGGAGGCCGACCATGATCGGGAAGGGTAGTAGTCGGAGCAGAGGAGCGATAACGGATTTCTTGACCAATTTCTGGTGGGAGTAGACGTTGTGGTAGCTGGAACGACACTATCAGCCGTAATAGGAACAGTAGGATTGGTATAATGTGCCAACCTGATGATGACGTTATAGGCCATCCCGAATACACCAAGCACCATTAAGGCTTCGTTGAGGCCATAGTCGGGAATTCTCGATGTAATCCATTCTACCTCTGTCAGGCCTAATAGAGTCAGAATGTTTTGGTCCCAGAATTGCGTGCCTATGAAAGTGTCAGGGAAGATCACGCTTTACCGAGTGGGGCTGACCCTTGACGGCTGTAATTAGATAAATGACGACAATAATGAGGATACCCTCGACAGGTCCAGAGAAGTGGCCGAGATAAAGGGTACCTATATACACATCAGAACGAGATGACAGTGAGCGATTTGATGTGCATACCGGTATGGTACTCCTCCCAAGTAGTGAGGTAAAAGTTTGCAAGAGTCGCCATCTGTGACGAGACGGTCCACCGGGATCGACAGAGGTTCAAAGCCCTCGATGCAAGTATCACTTCGAGCTGAGAAGGCGATGAACACTGAGATCGGCAACCAGAAAGCGGGAACCTCTCACTGTTGTGTTGAGAGCATCACAGCCTAAGGTGGAGAGATAAGGAGGCGGGTTGCAATTCGTGGGATGGCTGCCTCTTACCGTGATCGAACATCTCGCCAAGAGGACCAGCCATGCCAGTCCTCCGCGCCTGCTTTCTGTTGTAGTGGCCACTATTTAGCACAGGTATATTTCAGATGAAGTAATATTGCGCACCCGTCGATAGCATCCAAACTCTGGTACATAAAGAGGGAAAGGCCCCACCCCCAATATATCCACTGCGGAGGTTGTGTAGCGCCTTCCTTCTCTCCCAAGTATCCGGGATCATAATAGAGGAGTGTGCAGAAGTTGAACAAGACGAGCGATAAGCCGGTCAAGGTGATCTACCAGCGCGCGTTATGATTTTGTTTTTCAACGTGGGGTGGAGGCGTGGTGAAACTATTGACTGACAGTATTTGGTGCAACAGTGGTCGGGATACACGTCACAAGCCAGTTCCAGTAGGGGTTGAGTGCATATTTTGCGAATACCGACCTGTGAACATGGGACAGCAGAGCGGATGTCAATATTGCGTCGAAAGGGGTGTGGAAGGACGAGCTACTTGTCGACGCCAGAGTATTTGTACTTCTTCAAGTTCGTTAGTGCATGGTGCGGTATTTGACCCATTTCCTGCTGAGAGTTCGTGAAGGTGTCGTCACAGAACGAGTGCAAAAGTGGAAAAAAGCAAACCAAATAGAGTTGATTGGCTACCTTGCCAAGCGTAGCGTATCCTATCGGAAATAAACCAGGGGCCAGTGTGCAAACCAGGGACGTTCTGGATAGCCATTATCGTTTTCAAGTGTATTGATAAAACTTCAAACTTCCTCCAGTACCTTTTCAAACGGGGGTGAAAGTCCCTGGGACCTGGTGTTGCTGTATAGCTCGTATGCACTGGACCAACACCATTTAGTATTTGCCTTATCTTGGCCTATGGCTGGTGTCACAGCCAGCCAGTCACTCGGCGACCGGCGACAGCCGCATACTGCTCTTTGAGTCCTCGTGCCTATCATATACTGGACTACTGTCATTCTCATTGCTTTGCTTGATACCCTCGTCTCCACCCCCTGCCCCTCCAAAATCAAAATATACTCCTACGCAGGCCCCGCCTCCAATATACAATATACAATAATCAATAATCAGATTAATATTCTAACCCTTGAGGTCATTTGCGGATACTGAATTGTCTGCCACTCCTAAATATCCGTATACGCTTAGGTACGTCTCAGCTGTAGGAGCGTCGCAGGGTCACTGACACGTCTATATCTCCAGAAATCCCTAGATGCCTAGAAATTCGACACCAACACAGTATCAAATAGCGGTGTGAAACTTGAATTGTACCAACTTGCCAACTTACCCACTTTCTTGGTAGACCTTGGCAGCCTCCATATCGGTGATCATTAACGCGCGCCGAACGAGAGCCACACCCACCTGGCACGTCAGAATTGGGTGTGAAACACCATGCAACGTTTTACTCAACGGGTCGCTATAAATACATGTCCAGCGTAGCGTACCGCAGCGCCCTGTACCTCCGCTCCAGCTCCAGCTCTGCCTTCGTCACCATCACCAACATTGACCTATTAACCCATTATCGCCGAATTTCGAGAGAATGGGCGACTCCATCTCACGTCGCCTCTGGGCACCTCAACCTCCCGTCCAATCGAACAAGTCCAAACTCATCCGAAGTGGCACTATCCTTACTTTCAAGAACGACTGCGACGAACCCCTCATTGGCTCCTACGACGTCCTCATCGTGGGAGATCGCATCGCCAAGATCGAACCCCACATAGCTCTGCCGAGTGGGCAAGTCGACATTATCGATGCTACGGATAAGATCATTATTCCGGGCTTCATCGACACCCACCGTCATGTCTGGCAGTCCCTCTTCAAAGGTATGATGAGCGACTGGACCCTCGCCGAGTATATCGGCAAGAATATATCGGTGCTCGCGGAACTCCTCGAACCGGAAGATGTCTATGCTGCCCAGATGGCAGGAGCTCTGGAAGCCCTCAATGCAGGTTCGTGCTATTTTCTTCTCCTTTCACCACCTCCCATAAACTGACCCACCCCACCTACGTCGACTAGGTGTTACCACGGTTGTTGACATGACCTTGCATCCTTCAATGACCGAGCCCATTCTTGCAGCCTCCCGCAAATCAGGTCTCAGGATGGTGCACTGCTTCGCACAACAGGAAGAAGTGGCTTATGCCGCGAAGGGTCCCAAGCAATCTCAATTGTCCATCCTCCGTTCACTATCTTCCCAGAATGAGGACTCTTCTTCGCTTCTCGGCGACCGGCTATCGCTAGGCCTTCTTGTCGATGGTGTTACGCCAAACTACTGGAAGGAGCTCAAGGAGGGGATATGGCCAATCATCAGAGAATTGGGTATCGAAGTCGTGACGAGTCACTACGTGGGCGGACCGAACCATGTGACGTCATCACTGGTGGAGAGTTTCCATTCTCAAGGTTTGCTCGACCGGAGCATCCTCTTCTCACACGCCTGTTGGATCACTGATAAGGAGGTTGAACTCCTCAAGGTGTCTGGTAGTGCGCTCGCCTGTACCCCAGAGATCGAGCTTACGATGACACACGGCGATCCTGTAGGTCTGGACTGTTCACGGAAGGGCTGCCGGGTCGGCCTCGGTACGGACTGTACATCTGTCGTCGGGGGGGATATGTTCACCCAGATGCGCGTGGCACTCGCTCATCAACGCGGCAAGGAGAACGCGGGGCTGGCCAAAGACGGAAAGGTACCTCTGAAGATGAGGACCAGAGTTGCAGAGATTTTCAGAATGGCCACTCTAGGTGGTGCGGAGGCCTTGCATAAAGAGAAAGATATCGGATCACTCGAAGTAGGGAAGAAGGCGGACCTTGTGATGCTAGATGCTGGTTCACCAGCTACACTGGGTGCACAGAACGACCCCCTCAGGGTCGTTGTGATGTCGGCGGGTGTCGGCGATATTGCGATGGTGCTGGTAAATGGGGATATTGTTCTAGATCGGGCTAGGCAGGGTGGCCCCTTCACTACTGTTAACTGGGCTGCCGAAGCGAAGAAAATTAAGATAGCATTGGCTGCAGCGCGGCAGAGATACGAGAATGCTGGTGGTGATTCCGCCGGTGAGGTCGCATATGCGAAGGTGCGAGCTATGCTCCAACTCCATACCGATTAGGCATGTACTTTATATAATTATATAATTTCATGAGATTTTTAGACACTATAACCACCACAGACCGATCCACATCGAGGGGGCGCTTATGACAGGTCAATAGTGTCCCGATTCGTCATAGTGAACTGCTACTTTAGGTTTGACCATGAGGGCTGACAGTTGCCGGATGACGGGGGTGACGGGCCGCCCCGCGCGGGAAACTATAAGCAGGATAGCTAAGAATTGGCGAGTCGCTGCATCTTACTAGCAAGCAAGGTTGGCTCTCTCTGTCAGGCTCGATCCACACTCTGTGATTTTGTTCGACGCGTGTCGTAATGCGGCTGGTCCCGTCTCGCCGTTCGCGTTCCGGACGATGGCGGACTTCTGTTCCGTTTGATGTGGACGGGCGACTCGCGGCGACCCGACCCTTGGCTGGTAAATCAGATCAGAGAATCAGGGCTGGCATAACCTTATAGCCTTACGTCCCACAAAGTAAACACAACCGACGCGACGCTGCTCGACGTGGTTATCGCACCGCTCGACAGGTGTTCTCCACGAGTGGGCAACCCAACCCAACCAACCGTACCGAGATCCGTCGATTTCGGGCTGGCTGCCTGACTGCCTGAATGACTGCCTGAGTAGCTGCGTGATTAGCGCTCTCTTGTCTTGGACTCGCACTCGTCCGTCGCTGGCCCCCGCTCGACTCGCTCGACACTGGCTGTCGCCGTATCCACCGCCATCGCCCTTGCCGTGCGCAATCGTCTCTCCATATATGCTCGCCCAGCCGCAGAATGCCCTCCGCCGCCAACCTTCGCTCGAATCCAATGCTTCCTCCGCGCTCGCCACTGTAGCATCCCCAGACCCGTCAAATGCGGCCTCTCCCATTTCCCCAATGTTCACAGCACTCTGCATGTTCGACTATGAACCTGACCGAGAGGGCACAATTCCATTTAAGCGGAATGATCTCCTCACCATCGTCCACAAGGAGGACAGCGGCTGGTGGGCCGCACTTGTCGACGATCAGATAGGCTGGGTCCCAAAGTACTTTCTTACAGTCCTAACTCCCGAAATGGCCACCACCATGCGCCGCCTCCCCCACGCAATGCGTGCAATCGAGCTCGACGCGGAGTTTATCACTGAGAGTTCATCTTCAACCCAATCACAATCAGTCACCCCTCCTCTGTCCGGAGAGGATCTGGAGTACGCCGAACTGCCACCTACCGCGGGCCATGACACATATCAGGACCAGATGACTCCACCTTACAGCAATATTGACGCACCTACACCCCTCCATCCCCCAGAATATTCTGAGGATGATTATGGCACCTTCGCAAGTAGTAATATCAACGTCGCGTCTCCGCAGGCCGACTCTCCCCTATACACTCAGCTCACATATGACAGCAAGGATGAACTGCGCACGCCTGCTCCGGCATTCACTTCCTCACAACATGTCCTTCCGCAGACAAATGGGGCACAGAATCTGCCACCCGGACCGCGGCAGCCAGCCAAGCTACTACAGCTCAACAAACCCACACCGCCCACTCCCGGTGGGACGGACCATACTATCCGCATCCAACAACCTATCCCTCCTTCATATCGAGGCCGATCTCTTGATAACTCAATGGCGGCCGGTCACTTCAATGGCCATACATTCGCTAGCCCAAGTATGCATCGATCCACCTCCGCTTCCGCAACAATTTCCTTGGGCGGCATCTCTGGATCCTCCTTTGGCGGCGCCTCTGGATCCTCTTCGTCGATGTCGTATCGACCACCTTCCCCTGCGGTCAACCGATTACCTACTGTTTTTGACCAATCTCTCTCGCGTTCCGAGTCACCGATTGGTGACGACCTAGTTTATTCCCCTCCTCGGAATGGTCGTAAAGTGGCACAGATTACAGGCGATGACGATGCCCAAGCGTTTCATAACGCCAAGATGGCACAAGCGAAATCACCTTGGTACCTCAAACCTCGACATGACAACGGCGATATCAAATTACAGTATGACGGGACCGTCATTGCAGGCACCGTACTAGCTCTCATCGAGAGACTGACGGTGGATCCGTTGAGTGAGTGTTGCGGGGTCGGCTCCCCTTGAAATCAGTCTGACACAGTCATATCTCAGAAATGAGTCAAGAGCAGGCGTACCGGAAGGCGTTTTTGACTACATACAAGGCCTTTGCCTCGAATGGTGCCATACAAGTCTTCGAGAGTCTCCGGGATCTGTATGAAATGGAACACCCCCCTCGACTCAGTGAAGAACAATTCAAGGAGTGGAAGGACAAAAAGTTAAGGCCCACTCAGATGCGGTAAGGATCAGTCTCTCTCAATTCTGCACTCAGACGTGACTCACTGTACTTTAGAATATTACAGGTTCTGACACAATGGGTGGAGAAGCACGGTTTACTTATCGATGATCCTGGTCTGGTCCCTAGACTATGCGAATTTCTTTCGTGCATCAAATCACCACATACGAATGCCATGACCGCCAAGCAGCTTTGGGAAACAATCGACAAGACTCAACAAAGGCTCGCGGCCGTGGCCACTCGTAGCAGCACACCCTCACCCACATCGGCATCTGTATCTGTATCGTCTTCATTCCCGAAACGACGGCATACTAAGAAGCACAAGAACGACTTCCTCAAGAGCGACGTGGGCGAGCTGGCGAATCAACTGACAATCTTGGAGAGTCGGGCTTATATGAAGATACGGCCGGGCGAGCTATTGGTCTTCCCTCAAAACCCAAAAGGGGACGGCGTACGCAATCTTACCAACTTTTGTGCGATGAACGATCGGCTGGCGGCATGGGTCAAATTGAGCATTCTGTCGAATGACGGGCTTGGAAAGCGGGCGGATACAATCGACCATTGGATCAAAGTTGCCGAGGTGCGTTGGCGGCTCGATTGCGAAGTGTGAGAAGTTCCCTACTGACCAGAGTCTCGTTTTTGCAGCGGTGCCGAGCAATCAACAATATATCTTCTATGAGCGCGATCGTGGCGGGACTATCAGGAGCGGATGTGGGCCGGCTACGACTCACCTGGCACCACGTTGACCGCAGCTATCATTTGGATCCACTCTCCAAGTTAACGGAACCCAACGGCAACTTTAGCAACTACCGCAACTTGCACAGTTCTTTGGATGGTCCATGTGTTCCCTTCATCAGTACGTATACGTCTTCTCTCCAGCGACCTTTCAAGCACTGATCTGTTTTTCAGGCATGTTTCTCACTGACCTCGTGCATGTAAACGATCAGTATCCCAACCTCATTGACGCCAGTGGTGAACCCTTGAGCTCAGCCTCGACTCTCACCCCAGCCACCGTAAACGGTGGACCGGCGCTCGTCCATTTCGCCAAACTTCAGCGTTTCTCGGATGTCATCAACAACATCCTAAAGTTTTCCTCCAAGCCATACATGATAATTGAAAACTCAGCTGTGCTTACCTTCATCGAGGGTCAGCTCACCGCCGCGTCCAGCAAGGATCAGGGGTTCTTCTGGCAAAGAAGCCAGGACTTGCTGAGCGCCGAGTTAGCACACGCTGACATACGCAAAGGGCTGGAAGCTGCTGGGTTTTAGTTTCCGCTCATCCAGCCGTGACTGTTCTCTCCCCTTCCCCCCCTTTGTCCTTTGTATGTTGGTTTGTGAAGGCGAGGGGGGAAGAGGGTGTGTCGGTGTAATACCATAGTAGTTTCTCCTACCATATGGTCTCTGGAATTCATCGGCGATGGTGAATCATCCATTCCTCTCCATTCTCTCTCTTTTCTTTGGCAATCTACGTGCTCATATAGTCTAGCTATCTCCTTTTTTTTCCACCTCCTCCTGTCTTGTTGTATGCCCTTCCAGTTGCAGTAAAGTTACCAATCTTAGTCTGTGGACCTAGGAATGAAATTTGATCTACAGTTTGCTAGATAGAGGCAAATGATACATGCACAATAATACAAAGGGTATCGCGAGTTCCGAGTTACTTCAGTCCAGCTACTAGTACTCCCAAACATTGTCACAAATTAGCACCTATGCTATGCTTTCCCACCGACCCTTGATTCGGGTAACTTAATAAACCCAAGATACTCCGGGACCTCCTTGCGCTGTGTATGAAGTCGAATGGCGATGTTCCTTGCACGATCCTTCAACTGTACACAGTTGCGTCCAAGGAGCGTCTTCGATTTTGTGCCGGTGACCCCGTGCAGTTTGAGGATCGTGCTCCAAGGGGTGAGCATCTGACCCTTTGCGTGCAAGTCGCGCAGCGCTTCAAGGAGACAAGAGTCCTCTTCCGCGGTCCATTTGACGCGACCGGACATATTCCGACCCGTGTGGTAGATGTTTGGACGTACTGGCTGGACTTCCATTGGTGTGGGAGAGCGGACATGAGTGGATGCAGGTTGTTCGGACGGCTGGCGACTCGCTTGAGAATTGGGGGCTGGTACGGAGGGATCCCGTTCAGGTTCCAGTTTGCCCTTGCGTTTGGTGGTCTTGCTCTTCCTCGCATTTGCCTTCGCATTTGACGCCTTCACTCGGGTAGACTGTGCTGTCTCAGCCTCTTCTTCCGAGAACAATTCGTCGATTGCTCTTTCCTCGTCACCCGCGTCGTTGCTGGTATCGCGACTGGACTGGCCCTTGCTGCTCCCACTTCCACTCGCGTGCGCCTGCTCGTGACTTGTGTTTTGCCCCTTCTCCCCCTCTTTTGCTTTCCCCTTCCCCTTCCCCTTCCCCTTTGCTTTCCCCTTCTTGGGTAGGTTGACACCGGCTTCTTCCCTAGGTGGAGGATCTACAGGGATTTGTCGAGGTACGTACTCGACGCCCCTTTGCTTTGCGTCAAACTTGTCATTCTCTATAATATCCTCCTCCGTCATGTCTTCGATGGGAACAGAAATCTGCTTCTTCCACCAATACACCAACCCGCACTCATGGTGCATTTTCGCGTCGTCATGGTTCCAGAACCCAATAGGATAGGGACGGTAGCCCTTCCGCTGCCCTCGGGAAGAGGTATAATTACCCTGGCGCGGCTTGCGTTTGAACATATCCTCAGGAGGACGAAGCTGCTCAGCTTTGCGGTGGAGATGGCGGATCCGGGCATCCACGACTGCAGGTGTAACGCCATCTCCACCGTCAGATGGTTCATCATCCTCTGATCCTTCTGCATCCTCTGAGTGCGCCTCCTCGTCCACTTCTTGTGGTGATCGTTGGGGCGGTTCAATACGACGTTTCTTTGCTAGAGGGAGTCCCAAGTCTTCATTACGGAGACGCTTCGTGACTGGCTTCTTTGGTGGGCTGGTGACACGCCACGGCGGAAGCATGCGGCCTGGTGGCGGTGGTGGCGAGGACGAGGAGCGAGCCACCATTACACGTTGCCTTGGTGGGCGAGGGACAGGAGGAGACACAGGAGGGGAGGGCGTCCAAGTCACACGCCCAGCATTATCTTGAGGAGCGTTGAACACGAATCCAGCTGGCATCGGTCGTCTTGAGAGGGGGATCAGCAAGTATTGAAAGCACAGAAATAAAACCTCACTTTCTGGCTAAGGGTTGCAAGATTGGCTCAGGTGGAGATTCGGTGAGGTTAACTTCGGCTGGTAGCAAAGCGTTGAGGGACGGAGAGGCAGATTGATTCCTGAAAAGGGGATCAGAGGCGACATCACCAACAGAAGTATACGCTAACTTGGGGAGAGGAAGAGGTTTTGAAGGAGGCGGCGTAGCAGTCGGTGGATTACCACACCACTGAGGAACGAGAGACGTGACAACGTCGCGAATAATAGAGTTGCACGCAGTGTCCCAGTTGTAGGTGTTGAATAGAGCCGGTTCACTTGCAAGCTAGAAAGAGGTATGTGATATCGCAAGGAATTCAACGGGAAACAACCCACCTGTCTTGTATGCTTGAGTAAATGCGCTTTCCAGAGACGAATAAACCTCTCCTGCTGGCCTCGGTCTTTAAACGGGCCCATGGGCTGGAAGAGGCTCGCGTGGTAGATGAAATCAACGTCCGATATCTCGACAAAATCTTCCTTCGACCATACTATTCCACCTCGAGCCTTCACGATCGCGGTGATTAACTGAATGTGGGTGGCAACATATTAGCTTGCTGCCTACAGCTGGATTAGGTTCGGACAGACCGAGGTCCTTAGATCAACCATCACGGTGAAGAGCACCTTCTGCATCTCCGTCTCGTCTCGATGAGCACAGTAGCTAAGGTATTTCGTTTGAATTGCTCCGATCCATTTCTTGAAGTGCTTTTCGCGAACTGTCTGGTCGCCGTCTTCGAATGGCATAGGGACTGTGAGGTCCTTGAAGGCCTGACGGACCGCCTTGGGCATGAAGACCTCGAGAAGGAGTGCAAGGTTGACTTGGGCCATCAGACGGTGTTGTGCGGGCGTGGCGGGTACTTTATCCAGCGAGAGAAAGAAGCTGCCGCGCTTGGCACACATCCTCGTGAGACCTGGTCAAAGACGCGTTAACAAAGGCTGGATGAAACGACAAGTATTATTACTATGTGAGGAGTGCATCCAACGGCGAAGAGTGTCTTCTGTGAGTACGATATCGGGGGTGTCGCCTGGTTTGAAGCCCAGCTGAGTGGCCCAAAGAAAGTCACGGGCGGCGGCTGCGGCCTGTTCCAATGCAGGATACACCCCGTCGATTTCCTCCTGTGTGGGCTGCTTTGGGACGCGTGGTTTGCGGCGTTTGGGCGGGACAGCGCTCATTCTGGCTTGTTGTGGTCAGGGTTCAAGTTTCAACTTGCTCTCAACCCCAACTTCGACCGTAATTGGACATGGCCCCATTCGATTTAGATGCATGCATTCAGCAACTTATGAAGAAGCAGCTTCTCCACGAGGCAGTCCTTAAGGAAATCTGCGAGAAAACCAAGGAGGTCCTCATGCGTGAGGGAAACGTCGTACATATAGAAGCTCCGGTCACCGTAGTAGGAGACATACACGGGTGTGTATAGTTTCAGTGGTGTACCCAGACGAGTATTCACCAGGCTTAGTCAGTTCTACGACCTCATCGAAATATTTAGAATCGGTGGTTATGCTCCAAGCACAAACTACCTCTTTCTTGGTGAGCGATGATGTCACTTTTTCCACCTAGTTGGTTCATAAAATACATCCTTGCGCAGGCGACTACGTCGACCGAGGCTTGTTCAGCGTGGAGACCATCTCCCTCCTTACTTGCCTCAAATTACGCCACCCTAATCGCATATACCTCATACGAGGCAACCATGAATCCAGGGCAGTGACTCAGGTCGGGCTCTGGTTACCAATCCCTCGTACACAGCGACTGGTTTTTGACCATGGTCATCCGCAGAGCTACGGATTTTACACCGAATGCGTACGAAAGTACGGCTCACCTGCCGTATGGCAGTACTTTACTGACATGTTCGATTTTTTGACCCTCTCGGTCGTAATTGACGACCGAATATTCTGCGTGCATGGAGGTAAGGCGGCTGGGCGTTTGAATGGGTTACAAAACTACTGAATCCATCCGGTGGTGCAGGATTATCACCCTCGATCCACTCCATTGATCAAATAAAGGTCGTGGATCGGTTCCGAGGTGAGCCATTGGCTTTACAATTCCACTGTAATTCACTCACCCCATTCCTTTCCTTTTCAGAAATCCCACATGAAGGTCCCATGGCCGACCTTGTATGGTCAGACCCCGACGCTGAAAAAGAGGACTTTGCTATCTCCCCTCGGTATGAACCCCCTTTTACTCCACTTCACAACCATGACCCTATCTACCCGTTCAACAAACACCCCCCAGAGGTGCAGGATACACCTTCGGATCAGGTGTCGTGCGAAAATTCCTGGCAATCAACAATATGGCGCACATTCTACGCGCCCACCAACTTTGCATGGAAGGGTTCTCCGTACTCTTCGACAACCACCTCTCGACCGTGTGGTCCGCCCCGAACTACTGCTATCGATGTGCGAACAGCGCGAGTATTCTAGAAGTAAAGCCAGGGAAGGGCGACTTGCAAGAGGGCGACATGTTCTTTAATGTGTTTGAGGCTGCGCCGGAGAACGAACGGGATGGGCCAGGTCAGCAGGCGCAGTTGAACGCTGGGGGACAGGTGAGTAATGTGAGCTGGCGCCCCGCGAGACTCATGCCGATTTCGTGTGCAGTTACCGGAGTATTTCTTATGACGACCTATTTGACAAACTGCAAAGTGAAATTACGACCCGTATTATGACAAATTTTGTTCGTTAAGTAGAGCCGTCCTTACGGGCATTACACTAGGCTGGTCAGAGTGCAATGATATATTGAGTATATATGGAGACGTATTGCGAACCTCAAATTCTAAAGTCCCTCACGCACTTTCCTGTCAATGGAATCCCATAGCTATTCTTGAGGTCATAGTGTTGGATGAACGTGTGTCGAAGTCGTACGAGGTGAGCAGCCGCAAGGGTGCGCAGGGTTTGTAAGGTAGACTTAATGGATATGTAGGAACGGTGTTCTTAACTGGAGAGCGAAACAATTATATATATTGCTTGCTACATCAGTCTGATTTGCTGAGTGTACTTTGTGGATTTCCTTAATTTTACGGGAATACGGACCAACCACAGCACCTTTTAGACTACTCCCCATCGCAAGGGGCATTCTCGTTGGAGTCGACGCGCATAATGGAGCCAAATATTGATCCTCCAAGGTGGTTGTATTACTTCCCGTGACGAGAAGGAGAATAGGAACGTTTGCGAACTGCTGCGCGTTCCCTTTCGGACAACGAGCTCCCGAGGCAAGCCGAATGTATGGATCCGCACATGCGGACAGTCCCTGTGGGTTCGATCAGCTATGATCTTCAGCATGGGCGTGCTCGTGCGGTGTATAACGAGCAGAACGAACAAGCCCGACAAATTGCAAGGAACGGAAATCTCGATTACGAATCACGGAAGCACGTACAGTGACTATCGTGCCCTACCGTGCCCTCCCGGCCTATACATACGGATGAAGCGGGTAAGACCCGCTGACCAGCTCTGACACATTATCTCGCCCCGCATCACTTCTCACTCATGATTTGAATGAAGCTTATTCACTCTGGTGTCAAGACATGTGCGCCTGCTACTTGCCCTCACCGTCCAATTGCAGATACATCGGCTTTCAAGCTTTTCAGGCTGTTGTGCATTAGATCCCCGCTTTCCAGTCCCTCCAGTCCCATACTAGCCTGATCGAGACCACTCGCCGCAATTGCCCACAAGAGTGAAGTGGGGACTGCCTGGGGGTGAATGGTTCCACATGGGGTCTGCCCCGCACGGAGACTCCGTCCGATCCGCTCCGTTTCCTTATTTTCAGTCTTGTCCTGATCTTCCATCGACAGCACGACTCGGACTCCCACTTCCCGTACCACCAGCCCAAATGGCTGCGTTCATGAACAAGCTCAACAATCACGCCGCCCACTCGGCGTTTGGTCGCTATTTCCGCCTCGAAGGGTCTGGTCACCCGAAATCACGAAAGGGAGCGCGGCTTATGACAGAGATACGCGGTGGGCTTACTACCTTCTCGTCAATGGTCCATCCTTCATCTGTTTGACCTCGAATCGTTCCTGACATCTCCTCGTTTCTTAGGTATACATTATTTCCGTGAACGCCATTATCCTCTCGCAAAGTGGGGGCACCTGCATCTGCAAAGGCACCCCAGACGATCCGATCTGCGTAACCAATACTGAATACAACCTCTGTAAAGACGAAATGAGGAAGGATCTTATTACTGTGCGTCCATGCGCCTGACAGTTCTCATTCGCCGATAGCCAACCTGACCGTCTGGACCGATCTCGGCAGGCTACAGCAGGAGTCGCAGCAATCTCCTCATTCCTTATGGGTGCACTAGCAAATCTTCCTGTGGGTCTTGGACCGGGAATGGGCCGTAAGTATCGCCTCCTACTGTAAACGCGTTTTCGTCCGTGACGTGTTACTACAGTGAACGCTTACTTTGCATTCTCTGTTGTTGGTGTCAATGGTACCGGTTCCCTAACATATCGCGAAGCGCTTGCCGCCGTGTTCCTCGACGGGTGGATCACCTTGTTCATCTCCGTCATCGGTGTCCAGCGGTGGCTCGCTCGCAACACGCCCAAGTCACTCTCACTCGCAGCTGGCGCAGGACTCGGTATTTTCATTGCGTTCATCGGATTGCAGCCCGCTGGTGGACTAGGAGTGATAGGTGGTAACTACAGCAACTTGGTCGGCCTCGGCGGTTGCCCTCAACAATATGCCGATCCAAACCACCCATTTTTCTGCTCGTCCCACGTCCTCCAGAACCCTGCTGTCTGGTTGGGTGTCTTTGCCGGTGGCTTCTTTACGGTTCTCATGATGATGTACCGCGTCCGTGGTGCTTTCATGATTGGGATCCTCCTCGTCTCCATTATATGCTGGTTCCGTTCAACCCCCGTTACAATATTCCCTCACACGCCAATTGGCGATGCCAACTTCGATTTCTTCAAAAGGGTCGTATCGTTCAGGCCCATCAACTATATCAAAAATGCCTTAGACTACCACTATGGCAAGAGTGAGGTTTGGCTGGCGCTCATTACCATCTTCTATCTCGATGTCATGAGCAAGTGCAACTCTGTGGGCATTTAGTAGGTTACTGACTTCCGTTCGCTCATAGGCACCACTGGTACCCTTTACTCCTTGTCTCGTTTCGCCGGTATCATGGACGAGACCACGGGTGATTTCGAGAGGTCGTCGATTGCATACTGCGTTGATGCCCTCGGTATTATTATAAGCGCTCTCTTCGGGACATCGCCTGTCACTCCATTTGTCGAATCGTCGACTGGTATTGCTGACGGTGCGAAAACCGGTATCGC
>Ga0307515_10006166_pt1 | contig 24096 bp, 30 predicted proteins | sample 17_EM_MG_FD_194513 | JGI IMG/M metagenome (GOLD analysis project Ga0307515, IMG submission 194513) | Populus trichocarpa ectomycorrhiza microbial communities from riparian zone in the Pacific Northwest, United States - 17_EM | ecosystem: Host-associated > Plants > Roots > Unclassified | place... | reverse complement strand
TTTCACATATAATAGTAGTGGAGGAATCATGGGATATTGTATGTATATCCACAAGTGGTCATGATAAATTCCCGACCTATTCCCGACTTATTTACCCCCGGAATATTTACTCCCAGCCGTCGTGAATTGCATTGGCTCCTGGGTGTCAGGCTCCTAATGTCAACTGCATACTGCCCTCAGACTGATGGGATGAGTGAAGAGGTTATTCAGAGTATCACTCAAGTACTCAGAGGATGCATTTCCAATGACTCAGGATGGTGAATTTGTAGTCAGTAGAGCTCCAGTAATCACCAAAGAGTCCATCAAGGTTGACTGCTTTGTTTGCCTACTGGTACTTTGTCAAAACTGAATGACTGATCTTCATTTGGACCTCAGCACAGACCTGGATGGTTGGAGAAACATCTCTATACATGCAAATACACTGATGAGTGTACATATGGGGGAAATAAGTGACATACTGGCATTGTGCTGGTGTCCAGGTGTGGTTGTCTCTTTTCTATACCACTTTCTCCACATTTTCTACAAACAACCTCAGTGCATACTCCTGATTTGGAATGCCTTGCAGTGTGATTTTTGTATATTAGTGAAAATGAGCTGTATGGATGTAAATTGAGGTGAAGTGCTGCATGTTCTAGATATAAGCTTGAGTTCTTCATTAACCAGAATGCAATGCATGCAGCACTTTCTAGTTGTTGAAGGTGCTCAGTGGATCTCTCTCTTGGGATCTTGAGTTGTCATGTTCATTTGAAACTTTGAGATTATAACATGTGGTGGGTGTGACCTGCTTGACTGTCGCCAGATGTGCTCCTTGTGCCTTGAGCATCAATCTTGGTACTCTGGCATCCATTGCACCCTTGAGGATGACGGACAGGAGAGAACAGAATGATATAGAATGAAGGACAGCACATGAGCAGCGGACATAGGAATGAGAGCATACAGGGTAGAGGAAGGGAGGAGTCTGATAATAGTAATATCCGTGGGCTGGACTGGACTACACACTAAGCATGTACAACTAAAACGCCACTGAATGCGAGCTCGTTTTTAGTACCGGTTGGGACATTCTTGATGACATTGGAAACGGCAAGGGAAGCAAGGCGCTGGGCGAGGTCATTTGGGGAGAGCTGTTTTCCATCCATCCCCATGAGTACGAGTGCGAGGCCGGAGATGTGAGGACTGTTGGCGAATTACCGTTAGCGCGCGCAAAACTGCAAATGGACCAAGCATGGATGACACGACTCACGTAGCCTGACTAGTACCAGACTTTATAACATTGGTATGGTCGTCGAGGTGGCTGGCAGAGACAATATCCACGCCTGGGGCGAGGATATTGACCTTGTCACCAAAGTTGGAGAACGAGGAGGCGAAGGTGTCATCTCTGGTGGTTGCACCGACGGTGATGGCCCCAGCGACACGAGCTGGGGAAAAGTTGCTCGCGTCCTGTTGGTCATTTCCAGCCCCAACAGCGACAGGGATGCCTTGGCGAATGGCGCTGGAAACCTGTGGAACGCATGTTAACGTTCGCAGGGTGTTAGTGGTTAACAGGGAGAAAACACACCGCATTGTCAAGGGAGATATTGGGAGGACCTTTTATGCTCATTGAAATGACGGAGGGCCTGCCAGTGAGTCGGGCTTGTACGACGGCGGCCCCGAGGCCAGAGATGATATTGGCTGTACGCCCGATGCCATTGTCTTCCATGACTTTGGCACAATAGAGGTTGGCGTTCTTTGCAACGCCGAAGTTAGTACCACCGATTATGCCAGTGACATGGGTGCCATCTGGAAGAGAGGGGGGAAGGAGAAGGGAGTCAGCGAAGCGGAAAAGGTTATTGGGTATTCGTGTGGTTGTTAGGGTCGGGGCGGCGGCCATCGATCGCGTTTCCAGGCGGCCACAACACATCACGGGGTCATACTATCCGGGGGAAAGGGTACTCACGTCCACCACTGTCCGCGCAGGGACGATCTGGGGGAAAGCAGCTTGCACGGCCACCGAAATCCGTATGGGTAACTCTGCAGCCCGTGTCGAGGATGTAGGCGTCTGTGCCATTGCCAGCAGATGTATCATAGTGATATGTGAAACCAAGGATACCGGGTTGTAACAGTTTTGGCCCGTTCGAGAGGCGAGCGATACCCCAGGGTGCGAATACCTGTGTCGCAATGCCAGTGGTGTGCATTTCGATATCTGTAATTAGAGTTGTAACAAGGAGTGGAATACATCCGTTAACGAACGAGTACGAGTATGAGTCCAAGAGAGACAGACCTTCCTCGACCCAGGCAACTTCGGGTTGTCGCCGGAGGACGTTGAGAGCGTCGGGGGAGAGTGTATCAGCAATACCGTTGAAGACATCCTCGCTCCATTTGTGTTTGAGTGATTGTTTGGCGTCCTCGTCAAGGGTAAGGTTTTGAGCGTTGAGGACTTTGGTTAACCACTGGAGGCGATTGTTGGGGTCGACAGTATTCAGCTTAATAGATACAATGTAAGCACCGCCGGGGTTGTTTCCACCGACATCGACGGCGCGGCGGAGGGGGGCGAGGTGCTCAGCGACCGGGGCAGCGAGAGAGAGGGAGAAGGAAAGCGAGAGAGAGAAAAAAGTGAGAGCAGAAGCCGAGATGAGCATGGTTTTACGGTAACGGTAACAAGGAGGGGGGCGTGGACGTGTAGATCGAGCAACCGAAAGCCGAACTTTTTCGCCAGAGGAATGGTGCTAGCATCGAAATCCAACGAGCGAGTTAAATAAGGTGAAGAAGATACGAAAAACGCGAGTGCGCGGGGGTGTGGCAGCGCGCGGGAGCGCGCGGGGTTAATCTGTAACCTGGGCTGTAGGCTGTGGGCTGCGTGTTGGGATGAGCGGAATCGGAGAATATGACCGCACGGTGAAGGAGATGTTAGATGTATGTCCCTCGAGGGTTTGGATGCGTAGTCCCGGATTTTGATGCTTGTGTGGCTTGTCGTTGCCGTGGTAGTATTCAACAAAGCTCACGCCGTATTTCTCATGACCGTCGATGGTGCTGACAGACTTTGACGGTGTGGTCGAGGCAGGCAGTAGCATAGGTACTAGTATCTTTTGGTTTGACAGCAATATTCATGACGTAGGGGTGTGGCCTTGGAAGACCTGGTGGTTGGTCAAACTTTGGCAGGCCTGGTAGAATGGAATACCTGTGTTGCCACGTCGGCTTTAGTATAAACGAGCATCCCACGAGGATGAAAGCCTACGGCTGTCGATCTTTGTGGCCTGTTTTGAGACGTTGAGGGCTGTGATGGGTCCCATCAGTCCCAGTAAATGGTATTATGTGGAGAAATCTGATAAACATGGTGCGTTCCTGTCTCGTAGGGACGAAATTCTGTCCAGAAGAGCCTCAACGAGAGTAGCAACTGTAGACTAAGGGGCTCACATTTGCGTATTTCCAGCTCTTTCCCCAGTCCCAGGATTGAATGGTCAGTCGTCGCCGCTGGTGAAGATGAGGGGAAGCGTAGGATGCACGGCGACGCACCAAATATAGTCTGGATGGGCTTCAAATGCGACGACCTTGTCGTACGTGTTGTAGTCGAGCACTTTGAGCTGGAAGTAGTTTGGCCGAGGGGATAGGTCACCATAACTGCAGGCGGATCGATTGTGTAGATGCTCTCCGATCCGGCCTTTGGCAGAACTGATTACTTGTGAATAAAATCTCAACAAACCCATTGATAGGGGAACTGTAGTGTCGTATTTCTGGTGTAGGTCTGGTTCTCCGTCCTGGAAAGCCAGCCGTTATTTGATCTCTACTCCTTAGTAACATCGAAGTCCTTTTGCAATAACGTCACCTCTGTCCTTGGCCAGGTGTTCAATAGCGTTTAGTGCGAATTCCACCTGTGCCTCAATCGGATCAGGAATAGCATCAATATCGACCTGGATGACATCCCCCTGGCTTCTCCTCGTCGCTCGGCGGTTCGAGCACAATACCAAAGCTCTCGGGACCAATTATCAACAGATTTGAGAAAATGAGAACTTACTGGTCTTGGCTGGCTGGAGGGCCTCCACGTACGTTCACGGCCAGACCGAAATCTTCGATGACCTTGTTCAACTCTCTTTCCATTTCTTTGATCATCTCCGGGTACGCGGGACCACTGATCCTTCTCCCTGCGATCATCAGCAATTTGTCAAGCCGAGAGATGATATGATCACCTGCAAGTTTGACATAATTGCATGGTGATTTCGCGACCCTGCACATTACTTCAAACATTTGCGGGGTGAGCCCCTTCGAGATTTCTGTCTCTTCGGAAACGATTTCATCTGAGACCTTCCTTGCCAAGATATATTTAACTACAGTACACGATGAGCGCGCGGCCATTTCCTATGAGATAGTACAGGGAAATGCCCAGAGACTTCTTGGCAGGGTACCTTGGACGAATAGCGGGCGTTCGAATGCGTGGGTTAGTCGCCGTTGCTCACTTTAGGAGGACTTGACGAAATGGGTCGTGGCCTTTCTCTAACGATTCCGTTGGCATGCGAATTATGAGGTGATGTTTGGATATGATTGATGCCAAACCGTCTGATGAGAACGCACGCCGACAACTCTCCCAATTCCGGAATGTTACCCCTGTAGATGTGCTCAGTCCCGCTGTACCTCTATAAGATCTCCTCATTCAAAACCTGGGTCATCTACCTTCGTACCGATTGTCTTCAGCATACGTACTTCTGGGAAGCTGAGAGATCCACGCCACTGCCTTCCCTCGAGAAGATGACCTTCTGCTGGAAGTGACCCCTCGGCATCTCCGTGGAGAATACGAATTGGTGAATGAGTTCCAGCTCTTGACCGGCAGCAAGACCCAGGACAGGGCATCTCCCTGGCGTGGAACTCGCGCCTTCTTCCGTAACGCGCACGCGCCTCCTCCCCAGTATTGCGTTTCTGCCTCTATCCATTTAGGGTTGTCCGCAACTCCAGCCTAAATTCAATTAAACGGACATTCTTGAAGCCCTCACCGACTCTAGGAAAGTTGTACGACGCTCCTTCGATGAACCCAAGGTGCATGGTGAGCCGTTGGCTTTCCTCTTCAAAAGGATAAACCCGAGTGTAAGGATTCTCGGCTACTACACTCGAATACTATGTAATCAGGCTATATGTGTGGCGGGTCCTAATTGTTTGGCCAAGAATTAATTGCTTAAACCCTCGTTTACTCAGTTCTATTGCACAAATTGTATCCGTCGTCTCTTTCCGAATCAAGCGAATCGAAGGACTTGTGCCACAAATTGAGAACAACGAGGAAACAAGTACTCGATTTACTTACACTGTGTGCCCGCCAGGCCCATATCTCTGACCTCGAGACCAGCCATCTGCGACGGTGATTTGTCCCTTTTGTACGGGTACGAGCTCGAACGGGTTTTGAAGTATCCAGCCATTCATCATGTTGTTCGATACCTCGCCAGTTTACCCTTGACATATTAGGTGCCCATCTAGACATTCAATGGGTACGGGTGATATGTGGATGGAGGTTCTGGAGTACATGATGGATACTCTACGGCTCTGTATCGATGATAGAGGTCGCCTCAAGTATTCACCGTCACTGCTGATACCGCCACCATCCACATCGTTCAATAACCCGTCAGTTGGCCCCAAACGAAAACGCCACAACCAAATCGGGCATCCTAGGTTATCCCCCCCATCGACCACAAGGCAACATTGATAGAACTAGACATGGTTTGCACTTGTATGAAGGGTTGAATGCGAATCCTTTTAAATAGCAAGAGAGGTGCAACGACTGGGAGCAGGGGCATTGATCGTGGGTAGAGTTTACTGCGCATGAGCTCAGGAGGTGTACCCATTTCTTGCTATATAAGTATTTACACCTTACCATAGAGAACTTTGTAATAAAATTCGCCGCCCCCGTGCTACGTACTCATTAGCGATCGCAAGAAGACGCCCTGCGCACCTCGTTCGCGCCCCTCCTCCTACAGCTCGCTCGCCAGACCCCGAGCTTTGTTCGCCGTGTACAATACACCGTAATTTTGGCGTCGCCCCAAATTCTTTCGTTGCTCAAAAACTCTCGAATGAGGATCAGATGGACTCTTGTTTCACCTTCCTCAGAAGTGAGAAGGGTTGCACATTTCAGAGCGTAGAACCTCTGAAAGTGTTTTGACCCGTGGCCTGATAAGATGGAGGGCCAGTTGGCAGCCGAAAACCTGCGCGCGGTAGAACGTCAGGCTAAGAGTCGCACAAGAATTGAGCCTAGGATTGGGGATTATCCCTGTAAAGTGAAGCAATTTGTCGAAGGACCGGGGGACACGCTCAAAGACCTGTGGTTGGTTGTTATCCGCTTCCGGTTTCTCGCTTCCGACGGACTTAAGCAAAGATATGTTACACATCCCCTGCACCCACGTCAGTCGATCACACACCTGAGAACGGGGGTCGGAGAAGAACAAGCATTCTTCTCATTCTTGCCCACCACCGACGCACTCTCCAATTTGCACTCTGTGCCATTGTCGTTCCCGAGTTGAGTTCTGCCCCTGCCAGATGAGTGGGAAAACCCATTCAGGTGAAAATTGACCATGGTAATGCGGGTATTTTCGAAGGGCATACCAATAGAGTACTGAAAGGGGTGAGCGTTTGCCGACGTGTTAGCGGAACCGCACATTTTAAATCAAATTGGGACCAGATGGCATCGGGCACCATTGATTGGGGGGCGGAAGGCCGGGATGATGTGAGCGGCCATGACATGACAATCATGCAGATCACGGGCAGTCTAGTGTGTGTCGTTGTGGGGCGATGAGGTGATTAGCTTTCAGTGTGAATAAATACGAATAAATATGTTGCCCCAAGACGCTTAATTGTGTGTGGGTGTGGTGCGGCGGCGGATCAAGAGGGTGAAGAGGATCCACAACAGCGTTGCTGTCGCGTTGAGAGCTCAATCATGCGGTCATGGATGATGGAACGGCATGAGTTTCTATTCAGGATTTGCTGTGCACGAGTCGGCGCTTCGCTTTTGATGTTGTGGTTTGGGCATTCGGTGTGCCTGAAAGTCTTGCCGAACAAGAAGAACCGGATAGTCCCGCATTGGGGGTTGGGGTGACAGGCGTCTTTTCCTGTGACTGCAGTAACAGTAACTGTTTGCTGTTTGCTGCGGAGGGTCCGCCTAGCGGGCTAGGGGCGAGTGAGGATTTGACTGATATCACTCTGATTCACTCTGATATCACGGTCACCCAGTCCAGCGAAGACAGATGGCGGGGATGCAAGCGCGCTCAGGACCGGAGAAGGCAGACGACGAGCGCGGGGGCGAGGCAAGGCCAGGCTGAAGACCGAGGATGGGGAGACAGGATAGGCAGGATCAGCAGGATCAGCAAAAGCGGAGAATCGGAATGGAGTATTGGCTGTATTGGCAGGTTGGTTGGTTGTATTCGACAGATAGATAGATAGATAGATAGACAGTGGACAGTGGACAGAAAGAACGCTTACGGCGGCGGCGGCAGCTAGCAGCAGCAGGCAGGGTTAAATAAGTCTAACCTGTATTGATCCGTTTAATATGGGCCTGCATGCATGGGACGTGGGGATGTGGTGCGAAGTGCGAAGTGCGTGATGGACGTCGGGAAAGTAAACTGCTCGAGTCTAACTCAAAAAGTGTGACAGTTGTCCTGCCACGCTGCCATTCTGCCACGCGCGTTCCTGGCTGCCTTATCCGTTTGCCCTCGTTTGCGTGCACGCACTCGCACTCGATGATATGATGATGGGCTAACCCTAGCTTCTTACCCCTTCCTACCTTCCTACCTTCTTCCCTTTCTCCTCGTCCTATTTCACTCTTGGCTGCGCTGCTCTTCGCTGCTCTTCGCCGCCCTCATCCTCAGCTCTACCCTTCATTCTCATCTCGTCCGCCCGCCCCCCCCGCACACCCTCCAACTCAACCTGCTACATGTCTGCTTACGGTTTCATTCCGCCTCCACAGCAGGAGCTAAGGCACTGCACCCATTCCAGAATCCGTGTGTGCTCCACACCATTTTGCGAAATCGCTGCATGGCCTCTAACGCGACCTCGCGCGCTCGCGCTCTTACCAGATATTCGAAACGCCAATGACGCACATCGTATATTCGAAGCCGTCCGTCTTGGACTCTTGCCACTCGTAACACGTCGTTTGACGCCTACAGAGCGCGATTTACTCCGCTCAGGCCAAGTATTCGTCTGGGAGGAGGGCTCGTCGAGTGGCGGGGGTGCTGAAGATGGCACACCATCCGCTGGTCTAGAGCGCTGGACGGACGGTAGACGTTGGTATGTTCGACCAATCCCTCTTTATCACCCTATTCCATCCCTCCTTCTCTCCCTCCCCGCCCAACTGACCACCGTTCCAGGTCACAGTCGCGTATGCGCGAACCATTCCTCTTCTATGAAGAGAAGATACAAACAACTCAAGAAGAGAAACACCAAAAGGCCATCCGACGCGCTCGCAAAGCGTCCACCGCCTCAGATTCCAACCACACATCCTACGATCCTCCCATCCGTCGCCAAGATCGACCTTCCAAGCCAGACGGTCTCACGAAACAAACATATTCCTGTAAGCGCCTCGTCTCTTTCGCGGTGGACGGTCCCTTTTTGTCTCGTTACTCCTAAACTGACTTGCTCCCTTTCCACTGAATGTCGATACTTCATTTCCACACGTCTGTGTATCATTTACACCGCCATTCGGCTGTCCTTGATACCTGAATCATCATGGTGCGGCATTTCTCCAATCCTCCAATACACCATTTGGGCCGATGCACATGGGCCCCTGCTGTACACATGAACTCTCTACACTTTCACGCACGCGACCGGTCGCTTCCCGATTTGTTCGGTTGTTCACACGCGGACGCTCGTCTATGGACCGGCCATTTCGTCAACCCGATACCTTCTCCTTCTACACTATGGTGTTGTCTATTTGCTTGCTTTTTCCCTCTAGCGTTTGTCTACGTCGATGGGACCGCAAACGGAGGAGTTCCGCCCCGCAAATGGCATTGTGTGGCGTACTTCAATGCCAACGATTATGACCTACTCCCTGGCCCTGAGGCGTACCCGGAACTCCGCAACATTTCCATCCCCCCGGGTGTCTATACCTCTACAAAGGGGATGGGTCGGGCAACAGCGGCAATCACGGGTGGAGCCCTTCGTCCAGTGGTTAGCGGACTGGGCAATGGAAGTATGGGGAGCGTGGGTAACTATGGGAGTACGATGGGAGTACTTGACATCGGCGGCATCAGTGGCGTTCACGCTGAAGGGGATGTAGATTGGAACCGAACAGGGAGTGACGCTGGGATGGACATCGACACGCGTGGAAGTGGAGGCCGCGTGACAGAAGTCGGAACTGCGACTGCAAAGGTCTATATTGGCCGCCCGCACGAACCCGAACCTCAAGGCCAATTTGATCTGGAGCGCCGCCCGAGCAGCGCCGGCACTCTTGCCGTGCAGTACCAGTCTTCCCACGGGGGTCATAGTCTCCCTCTGACTTATAGCGGTTACCACTCTTCGACCTCAACCTCGACCTCGACCTCCCCGGGATCTCCTGGCTCGCCCAAGGAACTTTCATACACACATGGGAGGTACTCTCAAGGTCCAACCTCATATATGTCCAGTATACAGGGGGGTGACTGCTTCCACGGCTCGCGCGCCCATTCCAGCTCCCACCCCGGAAGTGGGACGTTCTCGCGCTCAGCTTCATACCCCTCCCAGCCAACCTCGTCGACATACCCGACACACCCGACGCACACACCCTCGACCGTGCTGCCGTTGCCTATTCCCCGCTCAAGTTGGTCGGGGGCAAGCGGTGGCAGAACAGTCCGCTCCAGCGAAGACGCAAAGGCCATCAACGCCTTTCGTCTTGCGCTGTAGTAGCAAGACTGTTCTATAGGTCTTGGGCAATCACGTGTCAGTCAGGCCGGGTCAGAGTGGGTCAGAGTGTACGACGGTCGCCGAGGGGCTGGTTACTGGTTCACTTGCAAAATCGCCGCTGATGAGCAGTGAAGTGAGGCCCGCTAGATCAATTTTCTCCTTGTTCTTACCAAATGTCGCCCCTCCCCGTGTCTCCCCGCTCACGTCCTGGACTTTTTACAGTGGACTCCATTGCACGCACGGGTGGGCGTTGTATATGGAGCTATGCATTGGGTTGGTACCATAGTGCTTGCGTTTGTTGTATACTTTTCCCTTTTCGATCCTACCCCGCGCATGCTCCATCGTCAGCTCAGGATATAGACAACTACTTCAATATGCTCCCCAGAACCTGTTATCTCCGCACAATGGACGCTCTCGGCGTATCTACTACTTCAGACACCAAATATGGCCGACTCCCATGACGTGTTGCGTGATGGTTGGGTCGCTCTCGCTACTTCTTGATCTTCCAGCATGATCTACATGGGTTACGTATCCCAACTCAACTGTACATAGTTACAAACTTTTTACGTCCTTGTATCGCTGCGCCCTCATCTCTGGTGAGTTGTGAGTTGGTCTAGTTGACATCGGACGTGGGTTCGATTCGCCGAAGTGAGCTAAGCGATTTCGTGTTCTCGTAAACGCAAGTCATCTCGTGTGGACTTTGTGACATTTGAGGGTACCAGAGAGAGACCGAGCGGGGCCGTGCGTGGCGGAAAGCGGCGGTTCCGGGACCGAGTCGAGCCGTCCGCCTCTAGTCTCTGTGGGTCTCTGTGGGTCTCTGTGGGTCTGTGAGCCTTTGACCCTCTCCGCTGACCCTCTCCGTGACCCTCTCGCCTCTCGCGTAGTAAAAGAAGCGGTCGCTAATCGCGGGTGCCTGCCGCAATCCCCGAGGACCCGAGGCTTGACGTTGTGGGGAACTCATCCGATTGATTCAGGCAGGCAGGTTCATCAAATCATCAAATGAAACCACCTGTCACGGTTTTCCCTTTCCGTCTTCCATATAGATAAAGTCTAATATGCTCTCCTCTATTCATTATTCATTCATTTTATGGCGTGCGTGTGTACCTCGGTGTGCCCATCGAAAATTTGAGATCAGTTGTGTACAAATACCGTTAAGAAAGGAAGAAAGGAAGAGAGAAAGAAACAGAAACAGAGGCTTTCCGTGGCCCCTCGTAAACACCCCGCCAGGCCACAGCGCAGTTTGGGTTGCACGGCAGGGGAAATCTTCTTCCGTCATCCGAGCGGGCTGTCACGAGCTTCTTCCATGAGATGAGGCGATCAGCTGATGGGATGTGGATCACCCGTTGGTGGAGACCTGGGTGGAGACGGCCATTCGCTCGCTCCTTCGCTCGCTCGGTGGTAGTAAATCGTCCAACCAGGTGCATATGCACATGTCAAGCCACCAAGTGGTATTGCTTTTGGTTCTGCGGCTCTCGCTTCGGACGCAGCTTATCCGATGGGCGCTACTTAGGCTCCTTTACCTTTGACCGCCCCCTCTATCTCTCTAGCTATCCCTCCCGGATGCTTTTACGACAGATCCGAGAGACGCCGCACAATCCAGGAAAATAGTAGAAATCTGGATTTTCCGTTTCCATCCCAAGTGGTTATCTCCGCGACTTCTCCGCCGAGCGACCCTTGTCTCCAAACGGGGTATGCCCGTCAAAGTCTAATGCCCAATTTTGTGACTCCACGTGCTTTAGATATGACAAGCGAAGGGAGAGTGTCAAGAAGACAGAGCCTATTTTCGACAGCGGCCGGGAGTATCCCGAAAGGCTGCGTAAAAGATAATTTCATATATATTTAGCGTTCGACGGAATTGCAATACGCCGCAAGACCTTTATGTTGCATAACGCCGATTCTTGGCCTGCGATCGAGCGGGCAATCTCATTAGACTACCAATTTCTACCAAACGTCTAGAGAATCGGACCCAGTAGCACCGTCGACACAGGCTATGCCTCTCGATGCGAGACCATTCCTCCCAGACGACCCGCCTCTCTCCCTTATGACCCTCTGATATGATACCAGCTTGAACAAACTGGCCCTTCGAACAGGCTGCGAGTACATATACGCAGTAGTTTCTGTTGTTGCCAAGGGGAGCCCTCCGAAGGATAGGCGACGAGCCAAAGACGGGGCGCTGTTCTGAGAGCGCGGCCTGACGCAGACTGAAAGGCCCCGTCATACTCTGAATCGGACAGCGCAGTCTCCCTCTTGACCAGGCTGCCACCCTCCACTTTTCACTTCCTCGTCGAAACCAACCAATCAGGACAGTGGGTCCAAGGACCACAGAAGCAGGTGCCCGTTCACCCGTTTCACGTACAGCGGAACTGGCAGGCCACCATCGCCCTCAGGTACGTGGCAAGGGAAAAAAACATTGGGGTTTGGTAATGTGGCTTTGCGTCGTATCGGGTGTCAAGTAACGAGAGATGCTACAGGCTTCACATAACTCCAGTCGCCAATTCTTCTACCCATTTCACGAAACACGAGTAGGACGATGTTGGTTGAGGGGGCATGCACGGACTAGCAACATTGAGCGATATGTATGAATTTGTTGACTGTGGTGTTTTGCCGCACGGCGGAGGCAGTGACCCTTGGTACAGGCACACTGCTAGTATCGACCACCACCCCTTCACACTTTAGATCCGCGTTTTCTGTTTGCTTGTGCGCCGTGCGTGTGTGGCCTTTTGCCACCCTTGCTATGTACATAGAGCGCAGCGAGCGAGGGGCGAAAGATCCTTACGGTCCTTCCGCCCGCTCACTCGCTACGCTAGCTCAACAAAATTGGATCGAGACGAGAAAGACTGAGTTACGAGGATAAAGTGCGTGAAAGGAGAAGAAGTGGGCCATCCCCATCGACGAGTCTGAGGGAGGATAACGTATGCGAGGTGTAGGAACCTCTGAGATAGAGAGCACATTTGTATCGCATGCACATAGAGGTAGTGGACTACATCTTCAGCCAGTTCCCAATGTTCGCTGTCAAGCCACTTTTGCAGAGAGAAGGTGACCCATGCGGGTTATTAATCCAATAGAATGCCAGGTGCACGGACCAAGCGACGATAAAGCAATGGTGAAATAGACAATATGCTGATTAGAAAAGGCGAGATAACCTGCTATGTGGGTACCACACATGATATTGTCAATTACGAGTGTTAAGCGAGGCTGAAGTCAGCCATAGGTAGCAAGGTACGGTGGGCAGACCAAGATACTTGTGGTGGTGAGAGAATTGGGAAAGGTAGACATCTTAAGCTGCTGGAACCAAGTACAAGTAGCGGGAATAGCCCAAAGAAAGCTTTCTGTGAAGTAGAAAGCCCAAAGGTGTTTTGCAGACTCGGCAACCGTATTACCAATCTTTCTGTATTGTCACCTGAGGATTGGATGGTGAAGTGTATGGGAGAACATGAAGGACCATCGTTCGCAATTCCAGTGCCGTCCCTATACAACTTGGTTGTGTACCTTTACCCTTTCCACCACCGGCATGATTCAACGAACTACAGGACATCATCAAGTAGAAAATGCTCAATCCAACCGCGGGGATACCGCTAAGGCTCTAGAGCGAGGGGAGTAGATCGAAATTACCTTTTCGACCTCCGACTGTCGCCGTGACTGGGACGGTCGATGTCGGAAATCGGAAATTTCAGACAACTTCTGTTCGTCTCCCATGCTCGCATACCCAAATCGCTGGATGGATATATTTGGTTGTTCATGGCGATTGTTTAGCTTTCTCTTCTTGCTTGTTACAGCTTTGCCTTTGAATATGGCTTCGATCTATCGTTCTCTGACGTTTTGGACTCTCGTGCAACCAAACTTCGGTCATATTCAGGTCTGTTCCAGACCTATTGGCAATTTCCCTCCATTCCATAGATGGCTCGCATATATAAGTAATCTCACCGTAGAGTAGAATATCAGAAAGGGTTTTGATTTCCGTCAGCTGGAGTTGTGAGCTCGGGCATGGGTGTTTCTTTGTGCCTGGAATGGCACGCTAAGCCAAGCGCTTCCATAGTAAGGTTACTCTTGGGTCATCTCTTCACTCCGTGGGCGCTTCTACGCGTTCCTGGACAGCGCTGACAGAAATTAAATAAGATGCATGCGGTAGCCCCGTCGGTAATTTGGTTTCCTGAAAAGGCTTGCGGTGGGCGTGTGAATGGCTCACATAACCCTTAGCCATTGATTGGTGCAACAGCAGAAACGTGGCCCTCCAAGTTCGGGCTAAATATAGAATACGCCCTTTGGATTTCACTTCCTTATCGCGTTCGCGAGCTTCATGGGGTGTGGTTCCTAACACTTTCGGGCGTCAATTGGAGAGTAATGTAATACTTGAAGCGCTGAACTGGAGTCAAATGGCAGGGATGAGATGAGATGAGCACACAATGACGGGCGCGAGTTTTCTAGCCGCATTGAACATATGCAGACACATCCGAATGATGCTGGAACTAACAAGCATCCGGAGTAGTCTTGTTAACCTGAAGAAGCCGAATTTCAAAACAAAAAGCAAAGCGCTTGCCTTGCACCCGATTTGAACGAGTGATCTTCGCATTACAAGTGCGACGCCGTAACCACTTAGCCAGCAAGGCAATAAACAAGAGCTATGACCCAACATAGAATAAGAGCCTGTACCACATGCCCTATCAAAGACAGATCCAGCCCCCTGTTGATGGGCAAGGAGTCGAAGGGCTGCTTGCTTCTTGGACTCCACATCCCACGGATGTGGTCCTGGAGTCTGGACCGCGGACACTGAATCAGGGCCACTGCCTGTTTAGAGCAAAGCAACAGGCGTAATTAACATCACTTTCCCTTGCCACAACAAATCATATCCTTTGTTCGATGCCCCCACTACCGCTGTTAATCCTACCCTCTTGGCAGTTCCGAAACGATCCCAGTCTGCTTTTTCGGGTCCTCACGAGGAGAGACGGCTCATACTGGCCTCGAAAGTGAATCGTATAACACGCTCAAATCCACTCGTCGTTTCATATTCATATTCGCCGATGCACGTGTTGTACGTGTGCTTTGCGTCGGTATGGTCTGAAGTGCAAGTGCAGAAGCATGCGTACTCGCCAATCGCAGGCGTTTGTTTTACCCCTCGACCAGGAAACTAAACATACCTGCACTCCGGACGCACGGCCGGGTTAGGTACGTGCATGTGTCGCGAAGGTCTTAGGTTGGTATTTTTCCTGGTTACCAGCGGCATTCTTGGTGCTAGCATTCGACACGTAAATCGCTCTTTAAACCCCTAATTACACGGACGTGAATAGCTCAATGCTAGTTTAATATGTTTATGAAATTTGGTAGACGTTGCTTCGGTGGAGCACTCTACCACGAAAAGAATGAATTAGCGTGTAAGGTACAAGTTCATTCTCTTTGTGGATCGCCATGCATCCCTCAATTGAAATAGGGACATTGCCAGTCCAAATATTGTAACCACGAAAAATATTGACATTACCATTTGTTCTGAAATGTATATTATGCAACAACTCATGGAAAACACGTGGCAAGTATGCGGTGACCAATTTTGGAAATTTTAAGGGCAAGGCGCAACGGAATGTCCGTCGCACGCCTGCGGCTTATAATATAGAAATCTTGGTATCTCAAAACGATTATTATGAAGAAACACACCTGGGTGTTTGAAGCGAAGAAATTGAACTCAGTGATGGATGCAGTATCTATCTTCTTCGCCTTTTCCGGATTTATCCCAACCCCTCTAAACAGGACAGGTTTGCGGAACCAGGAAGGGATTTCGAGGCGGATAGTGCTGGTGGGCGCACAGTACCAGAAGCAACGTCGTGGCCGGCAATACACACATGACCTGAGGAGGTAATTCTCTTTCGTGTGTTCGTCCTGCACCAGGTTACGCGGGATGGTTAGACAAATGTGGTCAGCATTGGCTTGGTTACGTTATAAACCGGAGCTAGGGGGGCGGGGTGACCTATAAATAGATGGGAGTCATTGGTAAGAATAGGGTTTGGTTTACGTGCGACTGAAAATGAAGGGGGCGTCGGGATGGCTTCCACTGGGGCTAACCTCGTCTGGAATACCCTCGATCCAGCACTCGAGCGTCGCCTTGTCAACCTGTAACTGTTTCACGGCATATATTGGTCATCTCTGTCCTATCGATTCGAGCGTGATCCAGGTTTCGAACCTATAGTGTTCGAAAGTTGTTTGGCGGTTGTTTCTCCTAAGACACGGCCCCGCGACAATGTACTAAGCAATTTTGTAGGTTGTTGGGTACTTCATACGTGTCGATGCTCTATGCTCGACTTGGTAAGTCGACGAGAAGGGCGAGGTTGAAAGAAGCAGTCCCAAAACATTGCCAAACAACCAGCCTCATTCGCGCCCTGCTCTGCAACGACGACCGTGAGACCTCACGATCTCTAACAAAAATCACAAAAATAGCTAGGATATCATGTAATCCTAACATTATTATCCGTGTATGCTCATTCGCCGCTGATCATTCCTCCCGTCTTGAAATAGGCCGCTTCCTGACGAACGACCTCGCCCCTCGGTTGCGAATCTGATTGGAAAGTTTGAAACAACATCACAGAAACGGGGTTCAACCTCAAGCCCGGCTGGCGTTGCTGGTGCACCTGGTGGCTCTACAACAGCCCCAATGCTACACAAACCCTCGTCCGGCACGGAGGGTGCAACGAGTCCACGTGCGATCTCCCAACTGCTCAGTGGGAACGAGCCGAAGGCTGATGGAGCAAGTGCTCCAGCCTCGAATCGCTCGCCGAACCACGAGCCAACAACTCCAGGAGCAGCACAAGAAGATGCAGGGTCAGGGGTACCTGTTTCGACACCCGCACCGACAAACGGCAGGGACGCGGCAAACTACAATGATAGTACCCAATTGTCTGTCTCGGGTATAAAGGTTCCCGATGTGCAAGAAGTTCCGCCGACGCCGGTCACTGAACAGCCCAATGCTCCTCAAGCAGCTGAAGAACCAGCCCACCCTGCCTCTGCAGAACCCCCTTCTCAATCTAAGAGGCCTCCAGCAAGCCCGAAGAAGCCCACCACCTCCCTCGCCAAACCCACAACAACAACAACAACAAAACCCCGTCCTTCCACTGCCACTTCCTCCACTTCGAAGCCCTCCACTGCAGCATTAGTAGCGCCAAAAGCAAAGTCAACAACAGGTTCAATGGGCAGACCACCTGTTTCGGCCACGCCTCGCGCTCCCCGGCCCAACTCTACCACATCTAACGCAAATGCGCGTCACTCCTCCACTGCTCGGACGACCTCCGTCACTACAAAGCCCCCTGTGCCCAAACCGTCCGCCTCATCCAAGCCTGCAAGCTCCACTCCAACTACGAGCTCGACGATCGTCCGGAAGACCGCCACTGGATCAGGGAGTTCACTTACACCTGGTACAGCACCAGTGAAGAAGCCCTCTACTTCGTCATTGCGCCCCTCTGCCGTTGCTTCCTCCTCTACTGCTGCGCCTGGGTCCAGCGCAGGAGGCGCAGCTAGCCTACGCAAATCGGCATCTGGAAAACCCGCCACTAGTTCCACCTCGTCCTCTACGAAACCTGCCACTGGAGCGAGCTCAACTGTCCGTAGATCTGCCCTTAGCTCCACACCCTCAGCTACGACGACCGCCGCGGCCGGAGCCAAGGGAGGTGTGAAGCCTCGTGTTGGGCTTGCTGGCGCGGGACGGGTCAGGGACCCTGCTGCCGCTGGGAAAGCTACCACTGTGGTGAATCAGAAGGCAGGCGCTCTTGGGCGCAAGGGCAAAGCCGCTGCGGTCGTGTCAACCGCAAGTGTGGCCACCGCAAAGCCTGAAGGGGAGGTCAAGGCGGAGGATGAGAGAGAGGTGCTCGTTGAATGTGGTGAGGTCGTCCCGATCGAAGTGTCTTCAGAGGCACCTCACGATGCACCCGAGGAGCACCACCATGGGGATGTGGAGGTGCCAGTGGGAGATGTTGGCTCGCACGAAGATGGGGGAAGTGTGCCCACGAGCCCAGAGGGGCTCCTCGAAGGCGAGGAGGTGCAATACGCCGACGGAAGTGTGCATGAGGACAACGTAACGTCCCCCCCTCCCGTATCCGGTTCAGACCACGAACATGAACATGAACGCCCTTTTGAAGAAGAGTATGGAACTTGGCAGCCGAGCGAAGAGCAAGAAGTGGAGCTACTCAAGGACGACGTGCCTGCCCTACCAGAACCATCCGACCAAGAAATGGCAGAGGCGGTTGCTCACCCTGGTGCGGAGGAGCATTTGGAGAAAGTGGCACCGCGTTACCAACCGTCCGTTTTGCCCACTGGCGAGCAGGTTGATGAGGAGAAGCAGGAGAAGATAGATGGGATACCTGATGACGCGTAGGGTGGTGAGAGTGAGGAACAAGCAGAGGGAGGTGGATGATCGGAATGCTGGGAGCGGTTACTCCGTACTTGATGAGGAGATACACGACCGCGGTCTTGAGTTGAATGCTAGTTTGGTTTAATAGGCGGATTCAATAGTATCACTGGTTTGAGTTATGCAAGTGTTTAGTATTGAAGGCTCGTCCTCTGCCACTCCACTGAACGTTGCAGCCCAACTAGCCGATCCGCTAGGGCACCTAGTGTCGCCAAATAAACGTATAATATGCACTTTTAGATCGCGAATAAAATACATGAACCGAAGTCATAACAATTTGTGTACCAAAGATCAGTCTTACACCCCAACGAGCAGCAACAAAAGTGGGGCAGTGGCGGTGTCCAGAATATACCTTAGCATAAATAAACTCATTCGTATTTCTATTCCGCAATCGACACGTCGTTGATAAACCTATCATCGCCATTGCCACGGGCAAGGTACGACCTTTGCTCTCTGAAGACGCTACTTATATTCTCCACCTATTGACTGCATCATGTGGGGGACTTAGATTTAGCCTTAGACATGTTGACGCCCTGATGAAACTAAAGTCTCAAGGTGCGTGTATTCTGCAGTCGATGATGGGGAAAATAAATTACAATCGTCTTCAGGTATCCCGGTACCATCGTTGAGGGTGCGGTAAGGTTCCAAAACTTTGGCTCTCTTCGTGCTGGGCTGATCGGCCCGTTGGGCGGGTACTGTTCGCACTTTAGTATGAACCCCTGTCAATAACAGTATGGTTCTTCGCAGACCACTACATACATCACGTGCGGCTTCTTGTCAAGGAGTTTGCGGCTGTCTTTCCTTCAGTCGCGGTCAGACTCCCGCCGCTCAACCCTCCTTTCATCAATTCGTCCATTGCGCTCTATAAGTAAATGGGAAAGCCCTGGGAGGAGTAGCGGCTTTGCCCTAAGCACTTCTCTAATTGTCGGCTCCCAATGTCGAGACAGCCTGAGTCGGCACGGGTGAGCGATTGCGCGAAGGATCTCAGGAGCATATTTCTTGAACCATGACTCGTCGTAGGTATCGCGGCGAATGTCTAACCAGATAATAGGAGTGATTTGCAGTGGTCGCAGAGATGCAAAAGCCGCCACTTGCACACACTGTTCCCACCAGGAGTCCGTATAACGATATCGAAGTTCTCTCCATGAACTCCTTCTCGGCCGTTTGTGCAGAGTAATGCGTAATAGAACGAGAGATGGAGTCTTCAGTGCCGAAAGGTCAGCTCTCAGTGCTTCCGGACCTCGTAGGGTTAACTCTTTGAGGTGTGGTAATTCACATCCAAACCACTTTACGTCTTTGGCCTGTCCTCGACACGGGAACTCCAATACCAAGCGGAGTAAGCGGAAGAAGCGATGAAGCGGAAGACCGCAAGGTCCGCCGCGGTAAATATGCCATTGAGGCAGGTCACCAGGCCACGGGGAATCAACCTTTAACCACAAATCGGTGGTTCGGTACATCGCCTCGAGACCAGCCAAGCCCGACAGGGCTCTGAATTCGCAATAGCGAAGGGCAGGAAGGGATACTCGATGAAAGGCTTCCTTAGCTTTGAGGCACCCTATCGCGTCGTACAGTATGAGTGTGTCGAGCACAGGGGCTTCAAACAGGAAGGCTAGGGCACTATTGGCAATCAGATGGACGTACTGGCAGCTGGTACGTGGGATAGATATCAGAAGCGACCTGAATCGCTTGGAATATTCGCCGATTGTAAGGATGATATCAAGTATATCGTTAGGACCATATGCGTCGGTTGTCCTGGAGATTACCGATGTGGAAGTATGGATTTTCCTGCTGCAGTAGCAAGCGTTGGTATTATGGCACTGACTGTTGGAATAGATATTGACGTCAAGAAGCCTCTGTCCGCCTCGAAGCAGGCGGCGCTTGATCCTCTTTCGCCACCAAGCAGCATGAGAAGGCTGGTCCGCCATGCAAGGATGGAAGTCAATTATCGACCAGATACTTGAGCTGTGCGCTGCAGTGTGGTACCAACTCCTACACACAAGGAGCAAATTCTCCAAGAGCATGCGACCCAGATGGGTTGTAGTGAGATGCTGAAATATATGGACAAGGATATCAGATGGAGGCGTTTGGGCAGGTGATATGTAAGATGGCGATGGCTCTACAGTGGTTGGAGCTGCGAGGACCAGTAATCAAAATTCGAAGAATGGAGTTCCAGGACAAATATTTACTCATTGGATTAATCCAGACGCTTTGAAGTGATTTAGCGCGTTGTGGACAGCAATAAGCTGTGGCGACCGAAGGACCAAACAAGAGCAAACTTGGACGCACTACTTACTTCCGACGCGTGTTTGTATCTCTCGCCCTGACGGCCTGACGGTATCCATAGTGCAATATGGGCGATCTACTAGACTCTATGCTTGATCTGATGCGGTCCGTCTGTCTCCACTATTCCAACTCTACCCTAACATCTCTGTCTGCGATGATGGTCCACCTTTGCCCGTATTCATCGATACGTACCCTGGCGATACGTTTGGAAATACTGTGGCGTATGTTCGGCCTGTTAGCCGTCTCCCGCCGACAAAGATCGAAGCGAACCTGAACGCGTTACTTGACCTCTGCCCTGAATACGCAGATGACCTCCTTGGTTCAGTTGACCAGCCCCTTAAGATATTGACGGATAAGTCCAATGGGAGGGACTATCTTGCCTGCGATTATAATCGGGATGGTGATAGTTATCGGTGAGGCGAACGCCTGTATCCGTGGTTCAAACTTGCGGTGGTGCTTACAACAACACGACTCACTCGTCGCTGTTCAGGTCTCCTTGGAGTAATGAATATGACCCGCCGTTGGCCGATGGAACGGTGCCATCCGCCAAACTCCGGAAGTTAGAGATTCAGGCGAATGATGCGTTCGATACATACCGGGAAATGTTGGTATACGAGTGAATGATTTGCTGCACCACCACGATACTCACAGCAGCGTCTCAGGTACTACGAGGGGGGTGTTTCGTCGGTGTTTCTTTGGGATCTCGATGAAGGTGGCTTCGCTGGTGTAGTCCTGTTCAAGAAAGGTATCTTAAATCCCTTTGAATGTATGGATTCCTCTTACGTCCCGAGTCAGTTTTAACGGACGGCTCTGGTCCGAACGCTCCGACCTCTTCCTGGGACTCGATTCACGTCTTCGAAGCCGCGGAGCGGGGTAGATCAGCGCACTACAAGCTGACAAGTACGGTCATGTTGCAGCTAACTTCCATCACTACTGTTCCCGGTCCGTCCGGCGACAGGGACGGTTCGAGTGCGGGAAATGTCACGCTGTCCGGGTCCATGACGCGTCAGACGGAGCAAGACGGGCATTTATCGGACTGGACGGCATCCCATATCACTAATACTGGTCGCTTGATCGAAGACATGGAAATCAAGATGCGGAATTTGCTCCAAGAAGTATATTTTGGGAAGACAAGAGATGTCGTATTCGACTTGAGGAGTGTGGAGAGCCTTGAGGGAGAGCGGCGGAGGAGAGAGTTACAGAAGGAGTTGGTAGGGTTGATCCGACGATAGACGCATCGATTGGCGGGGCTATTGGGTGAATTGGATGTTCCTCCAGACCCTCAGGAAACGGTATAGTTTGGTTCAATACCTCCCACAGGTTTAGGCCAACTGATCTGTTCCATCGAATGGCGTATTGGGCCCAATCACACGTGCTACGTTACCCTTCCCCATGCGCCTGCTGAGAGGCGCTATTTCTTCTCCTAACATGTAAAACAAGCTCCAGCACCGTATGCATATTGAAATACCAGGTGCCAACCGTTGAGATGCCGAATTGATATATTCCTATTTTACCACGCACCCTCCTCGACTAGCTAGAACATTGGTACGATAGCTAGAACGTATATTACGGTACCGTCTGCACACAGCAACACCCGGCCTACTGCGTTTCGGTGATTGGAGGGTGAAGGGTAGTCCCTTCATCCCATTTTAATTGGCTAGTACGACTTCTCTTGAAAGTTTCTGTTATTGGCTGGAGCAGGGAAGCCCCGACGCTTTGTTGCAACGGGGTTTTTGCATGGATCAGGGGTGGTGTATTTGTGGGTGAGGATTTCTTATTCACTACGCGACTTGGTGTCTCATGTGATGGGTGGCCGATTTTACTCTGGTAAGGACTGGGAACTTACGGGACTCCCAGGAGTACACACGGGGAAGTCGAGATTCGTTTTGTCCCCATTGATGGTCCCTCCTGTGGAGCTAACCCGCACATGAGCCAAGTGAGAGTGATCCTATTTGGCTTGTCATTGGTGACAGGAGCTGAAGGGGTAATTCGACAGAATATAGTAAACGATTCCGTTGTGTCCCCTAGCTGTGTTGTTGTGTTCTCAGCAGGTGCACAGGGCTCTGGAAGGATTGCAATGTGATTAAGTGGAGACTATTCAGATATACATCTGGAACGAGTGCACAGTAGTAAGTATGGGACGGTTTAACGCGCAGTGTCAGTCGGCAAACGAGGAACACAGCTCTTCCTCTCGTTGGCAGCAGCCAACCTATGTGGTCAGGTCTAACAAGTGGGTAAATAAAACAACCAGCAGCGCGGACATACAGCAGTAAACTATGTAGGAAAAACACAAATTCTGATATTGACGGCCCAACCCGTCGGAGGGCTGAGTACGCTTCATAGCTTGATCTTGCACTCTTTCGTAGACTTGCAGTACGTTCTCGCTGGTGGCGCAATTTTGTCAAATACAACGACCGCAACCCCTCTCTTCTATGCCACTGACAATAGTGAGCATCGTATGGCTGAGGCGCATGAGTTGCGTGCTGTGGGAAGTAAAGTTCTTGGAACAGGCGAAATTCAATAATTTGCGTGTCGTAGTGGGGTTATGGCCTGGCCCATGGTCCAGCTTGGCAGGTGTTTATTCTGGAATGAGGAGTTCAGAACTGATAGAGAATTAAGAGACAGAAATCTCGAAGGAGCTCACCCCGCAAATGTTTGAAGTAATGCGCAGGGTCGCGAAATCACCATGCAATTATGTCAACCTTGCAGGTGATCATATCATCCCTCGGCTTGACAAATTGCTGATGATCGCAGTGAGACGGATCAGTGGTCCCGCGTACCCGGAGATGATCAAAGAAATGGAAAGAGAGTTGAACAAGGTCATCGAAGATTTCGGTCTGGCCGTGAACGTGGAGGCCCCCCAGCCAGCCAAGACCAGTAAGTTCTCATTTTCTCAAATCTGTTGATAATTAGTCCCGAGAGCTTTGGTGTTGTGCTCGAACCGCCGAGCGACGAGGAGAAGTCGGGGGGACGTCATCCAGGTCGACATTGATGCTATTCCTGATCCGATTGAGGCGCAGGTGGAATTCGCACTGAACGTTATTGAACGCCTGGCCAAGGATAGAGGTGACGTTATTGCCAAAGGACTTGGATGTGACCAGACCTCCACCAGAAATACGACACTACAGTTCTCCTATCAATGGGTTCGTTGAGATTTTACTGACAGGTTATTACTTCTGCCAAAGGCCGGATCGGATAGGATCTACACAACCTGCCTGAGCTGCAGTTATGGTGACCTAGGCAATGGATCCCTCGGCCAAACTATTTCCAGCTTAGAGTGCTCAACTACAACACGCACGACAAGGCCGTCGCATTTGAAGCCCATCCAGACTGTATTTGGTGCCTCGTCGTGCATCCCTCACCTTCACCAGCGGCGCCAACTGACCATTCAATCCTGGGACTGGGACAAGAGCTGGAAATCCGCAAATGTGAGCACCTTAGTCTACAGTTGCTACTCTCTTGAACCCTGGTTGAGGCTCTTTTGGAACTTGAAGCAAATGACCCAATGTGAAACGGGTTGGGGTTGGACAGATCAATAGGTCCGGTTGATAGATCCGGTTACCAACCAATCGAGGTGTGTGACGGCGTGACGGGATTGAGGCTTGGGGAGC
>Ga0307515_10006165_pt1 | contig 24103 bp, 31 predicted proteins | sample 17_EM_MG_FD_194513 | JGI IMG/M metagenome (GOLD analysis project Ga0307515, IMG submission 194513) | Populus trichocarpa ectomycorrhiza microbial communities from riparian zone in the Pacific Northwest, United States - 17_EM | ecosystem: Host-associated > Plants > Roots > Unclassified | place... | reverse complement strand
ACTACAAAAACTTGTCAATCATCCGATGGATCTAATCGTGGGGGGAGCAGAGGACATACAGTATCATAGCTACTCTTCTCGTCAGAGTCGTGACCAAACCACGGCATATTGATCGAGTTAGGAGGTAGTGGACGTGGAATGGATGTGTGGTAGTTAGGTAAGTACTCTCGAGGGAGGGAAGTGGATGTCGTTAGCTGCAGCTCTTGACCACCTTATATAGTCTCTGGAGCTCTTCAATAACCGCCGGATATTCGTAATAAGCACCTCATTGGGTCATGCTGTGGTCCATAATTAAACCGCGTCCAAAATTAAACCGCGTCCGTCCAAAATTAACTCAGGAGCCATCGGTGATAGAGAGTTGTCCCTCTTCTCTTTGGCAATCGCAGTGTTCCTCGGTCATAAATAGCTATTTGGTCCGGACGGTCGAAATCTCCTGCAGGGTTTCCCTTCCTATGTTTGGCCAACACACTCAGGCACCGCCACAAAAGGGGTAATGCTTAAACGCTAAAAAGCGCCAAAGGACGTCATTTTGAGTACCTATGACGCGGTACGGACACGCGCAGCGCAATGACGTAACTTAGTCACACCGGGTTTCAAGTACTCAAATCTCACGAGGTAAAACAAAGTCCTTCAGCCTGCAATCGCAACTATATACAACAAAAGCGGGGGGGTATATGTTCTCCTATTATGTGAATTTCATTAAGCAAGCAATGCACCAAGTCCGACGACCGCGATAGCAATGACGATTCCGTCAATTTTGAAATTGTAGGGAGCGCTACCAGGAGTGGCAGTCGCTGGAGCGGTAATTGGGCCACTCTGAACAGAAGTCTGAGCGCCTTGAACCGAGGTTGCGGAGCTAGCGGCGGACGAAGCAGCGGCGGGGTTGTACGTTGTGTCAAACAAAACTTTGTCGATGGTATGGACTACACCATTCGAGACAAGTATGTTACTGGTGACAACACGAGCAGTCGAGTTGGCAGCGGTAATGAAGATACCAGATGACTGTACAGGTGCTAACATTAGAAAACGACCACAAAAAGGAGGTCAAGTGGCAACTCACGTTACTGGCAAATGTCAGAGTGGCACCACCGGCGGATGTGACCTGCATTCCATTGGTTATTTGCGGCGAGTAGGCAACCGTGCCACTGAGAGAACGAGGTTAATTTTGTTGAACTACAAAGGATATCGCCTTACTTGATGATATGATTAAGCAGAATCTTATTAACATCTGCAGGGGCTACAGAACCGAGCTGTGCGTTGTCCGTAAAAGCCGAGTTGATGGGAGCGAGGATGGTGATACCCTTGGTCTGATCGAGAATCTGAGGCAGGTTTGGGTCCACGGATGTAGAGGTGGAAACGAGAGTAGACAGATCGCTTATCCCCGCGATCGTCGTGGAGGCGTTGCCAGGAATTGTCAGGGCGGTGGGGATGACCTAGAATATCTCGCATGAGAAGAGAGTAGTGACATGTAAGGCGAACTAGAAATTCACCTCGATTAACAAGTTCTGGTACTTGATGGACTGAATTGTGGTGATGTTCTGGCCAGAGGCGGCGTTGACGACAGTGAGCCGATTATCCGTTGTTTTGCTAAGGACGATAGCTTGAGGCTGGTTTCCCGCTGAAGGGAGAGATTGGGTCAGACCTGCTTTGGATTGGAGGCCAAGTTCAGGAACATACGGAGGTTGACTGTTGGGGCACCAGTAAGGTTCGTCCGGGCAATCGTCACCTTGTCATTGGAGGTGTCGTTGGTGTTAACAGCGCCACTGAGGATGTGGTAGGAGAACTCCTGGAGCAGTTGCGTGGCATTCGTGGACGCGAGGTCAGGTATTTGTGCGAAAGCGTCATTGTTCGGCGCGAAAACGGTGTGGTTTCCTGTGCTGAGGGAACTCTCAAACGCGGAGAGTGTAGAGGCGTTGAAGGTGGAGAATAGCTCAACCAGGGTCGTCAGGCTGTTGTTTCTGAAGGTGTCGAGGAGACCCGTCATATATGACGACTGGGCGAGTGCGGATGTCGCGAGGGCGAAAACAAGAAGAGTCTTGGTGAGGATGGCGAGCATGGTGGTCATTGTAAGACTTTGAAAATGGCGAAGAGTGGGCGACAGTTGCACAAGGCCCGGAAAAACCGCGTTCCCTGCACGATCTTTATATAAGATCTCTGGTGATTTGTATGACGCAACCACTCGCAACCACACCCCCACCTGGCATGCCGCAGCCGCATAGCATTGGCCAGCTCAGTCGGTGTTTTTAACACCCGCGGCGCCTTGTCAGCAGGGAGTTTTTCTTTTCATGAGATTCTCAATGTAACTTCCGATTGCTTTTTGTGGAAGCAGTCATGTTTTACTTCAGGTGTTTGCTGGCTTGGACGCTGGCATGACCTCACCTCACAATGGTACGGGACCAAGTTGTTACATCAGTGTGATGACGTCACATTCCACTTTGGCTCTCCCTGTCCAATCCCTGCCTTCGATTGCCGTATACAAGTGTATATCATGGTTTACTTCACTGGCGCATCGGGTCCAAACCTCGATACTGGGTCGGCGCTGAACCGATTCCCACGGAAATAATGCCTTTTGCGCTCGAGACACTTCCTATTTGTCATGTAATGGGGTCTCGGTAGTATAGAGGACCTAGCTGCGCCCTTCCTCTAATATTTGGTGGACGTCGTGCATTCCCCACGCGGCCCACAGCATATATGTAATGAAAGTAGACGAGACAGCGTATATAATGGTTTGTCTAATTATTAGGTACGCGCTTTTCGTCCATGGCTTCAACGTTGTACAGTCGCAAACCTTCTACGCGCCATCCACGCGCCACGGAATACACTCTACCCATCGATATTTCCCTGATTACATGGTTTATATGCACTGCACCTACCGGGGAACCCTTAGTAGCCTTCTCGACTTGGTGGCCAATATAGATGACTATTGACTTATACACCATCTCCACTGTTAGTTGTATGATATCCTCCAAAGCCTCTTCACATCACTGGATTAGCCTGTACGCAACCCCATGCCTTCCGGTTCACCCAGAGCTCTGGTTTGAAATTGGATTTTCAGCGCTCCGTCTCTCCTACTTCCCCCGCTAATATGGCCCCGAGGTACAATGACAAGCGCAAAGGGCCATATATCGAACCACCATACAAGACGACTGATTTCAGGAACGTTGTGGATATCGGGCCAATCGATGACTATATCAAAACTGAGGACCTCAAGGCAGGACTTGAACTTGAATGTGGTATAGTGTGAGTATCTTCACTAGCTCTACATAAGTCGTATATATTTCCCGTTGGACGCGACGGCGCACTTACTGCGGCGTTTTGCCACACGGACGATTCAGCCGTGCAGCTCTTGACGCGAGTAATCCCCTGTGAGAGTTACTGATGCACTCCTATCCCAGTCTTGACGTTCAGTTCTGGACTACCAATAGCACAAGACTCCAACACGCGTTTATAACGTTTGCCAGCTCAGATGGGGCCACTGCCGCTTTCAAGAACTACGATCCTCCTAGTTGGTGGAGTGCTAGGCAAAGAGCTCGGGTGAGATATATGTCTCATTTTCTGAAACGCCCAAGAAGGTGGGTTTTGACGAACTTTTCATTCGCCGTTCTAACAGGTCACTCGATTCAACTACCCTCAGGATCTCAAAAACTATAAACCCGTGTTTCAATCGCGTTCAGACCAGGAAAAGCTCCCCAGTGGTCCGTCACTGAGGACTTTGGCCACAAGTACGCGTCATTCCACTTCTACATCACCAAGTACTGCACCAGTCGATACTCCTGTATCTACCTACTCTCACGGAGAGCCCTCGTACGCTCTATCTTACGTAAAGGACAGAATCCCCTCTAGCCAAAGGGAGACACGGCCAACTATAGCTCCTACCGAGAAAGAGCATTCTCCGGACTCCAAGATTGCTCTTGGGGAGGCGCGTAGAGACAAGCCCTCGAGAGGTGAAGAGCACAATCAATTGGGGTGCATAAGAGAATCCCACCCCTCCGCGAAGTTGGCTACGCCATTTCAGGAGAGCGGAAAAGCCAGAGAGGGCGTTTGGGGTAGTTCCTCTCTCCAATCGTCGTCAGACGGACAAGCGGACGCCATGGGAGGGCCAATCGGTATATCCCCAGGAGGCCCATCAGGTCAAATGTCCAACGGAAAGGGAGAGGGCCAAAGAGCTATTCGAGCTCCAGTCAACGACGTTCCCTCTTTAAAGGCCAAGGTAGCAGAAACAAAGGTCTGGATTGAGGAATTGACCGCCACTCGGGAGACCCTTGACGAGGAGTTGAATGAACTCACGTCTAAGAAGAAGAAGCTTCAAGAAGAGATTGCTCGCCACGTCAAGATGAAGACGGAGAGGTCAAGATCGAGCTTAAGGACAGCACAGGCGCGGCCTAGTCGTTCACGCACGGCGCTTGCTCCCTCAGAAAGGTCCACCCCCATACTATCGGCGTTGTTCTTACTCCACTCCATCGTCACTTCCGATACTCCACCATAGCCCTTGTTCAGCAATGTAGGTTCCTTGGGGAGCTCAATGTTACCCATCTGGACGAGCACCAAGGAATGAGGGCGTATGCCCAATTATCGTCGAAGCGAATAATGGACCTATCTTCAGGCGTTAGCCTCCCGTGTAGCATACAATAATTCTCCATCGTGACAATGACTCCCTTCTTCCTTCGCCAGCTATATATACAATTGGGTGTAGCCTCTCGCGGACCGCCAGTGAGTGTTCGGCCCTGCTGGTACCCACCTCTGCCACGATCACGACAGTGGCTGCCCAAGCACGATACCCACGCCCAATACAAATTAGTTTACCGTACCCCAGACTTTGTGGTTCCCGACTTCGAGAACGAAATGCATAATGCAGTTCCTACTTGTGACGAGGGAACGAGGACTTGCCTGGCCCGGTTCTTGACATGTTCAGCAGCCAGAGTTCCAGAGGAGTTGCTAGTGTTTTGTAACACCCATTGACGCTTGGGACCAGTGAAGGTGAAACTACGTTGGCCGGTGATATGATTTTGGCCACCCAGCGAGTGAGTCCTATCGTTATTCCGTCGTCTCACCACACTTACCATCTTCCTTGTAGACGCTTCCGATTCGTCAAACAGGTGGTGAAGGCCATGAAGCTACGCCCAGCCGGATCTTTTGGGCGAGTCCCTTAGTTTCTTTGCGCGTCTATACCGCACTCACCACCTTCCGTTTAGAACTCTCTCCTTTTGCCTTCGAGTGCATGGACTTTGATATCCAGCGCGAGGGCCCGACCTCACCCGCCCCCCTCGCGCTGACTGGCGCTGACTGGCTCAGACGTACTCCTCTTGCACTACCATTCTCTCCCCTCACGTTGTCTCCGACTACGAGAGAACTTCGTACTACAACGGAGTCCCCGACTCCTCTACCGTACGGGATCAACCAAAAATCCCTGAATCCGGCCCACTGGCGGATCCCCCCACCAACCCACCAAGTCGCTTCGTGGAGTCCACGGTGCTCTGCGACCTGGTGAGAAGCGGTGTGACCACAGTATTCGGACCAGAAACCTTAGTACATGTGTTGACGGTCAAGATTCCGTGCTCTAAAGTTATACTATATGATTCTGAGGATTCCTGTGTGTATATTTGAATTTTCCAGAAGCTGGAAAGCGCCTTGAGGCGTGAGTAGGATGGGAAATGGCGGAAACAAAGCACATAATTTGTTTCATCCCACCCGCGCGGCGGGGATCCGCCATGGAAGGGGCGGAGCACGTCATAAGAATCATTACAATGCGATGCGTGATAGACTCGCCTCCGACGTTGATTGAATCATCTATACCACAGCGAAGACTTCTCAAGGCCGCGCCAAGCAAACTCGTTGGCCCACTCCGAGCCAGCTTGCATCGGACATTGAAAGGCACTGATCCTTTTGTCTTCCTGTTGTCCTGTTGCATCTTCCTTGTTCAGCCCCAGTGCTTCCATCACTGGCTCGGGCTATGCACGTCCGCCCCGCAGTCGCGTTTGCGGTGTCGGTACTCTTCTAGGTCATCCTCCTGGTGGCGTACGAACCATCTCCATTCTCCCATTCCACTTCATAGTTCATAGATGCTAGCATCATCACCACCTTTGTGTACACTAATCTCCTTCCGTTTCAACCATCGTTCTTCGTTTCCGCATCGATTTTGGGTCATTACCCAAAGTGGTTAGAAAGCTTTTCGGCAAAATAGGGGCACAAACCACCAGGGGCTGATTTGTCCGCCGATTCTACTTCCTATTTACTTATTGCTGTTTGGTGTCTTCCACTCATTTCCCTTTCGCTCGTCACGAGCCAGCACGATAATCAAGCGATTGGTCGTTCCAAGACGTTGATCGGAACTGGAAAAACGGTCGCCCGGCGCGCCTTCGAGTCAAGCCAACAATGGGGCTGCATTACGATCTCATGAAAAGTCTTCATAAAGCTCAGGCTCGTCGATACCTTGGGTGTGAGCACTTCGATATTCTTGATCGTCCATTCTGTGAGCTGACAACTGAGACCCCATCTTCCAGTGGCTGGCTATGTCATTTAGTATGTTGGAGTAATTTCTACTCAGCAACTCGTATTCATGCGGATCCAGCATTTATGACTTCCTCCTAACATACTCCGAAGTGCAACGGTTGATCTGGCCTTCGCAGATGGGTGTTGTCAAGATTTGCTATTACTTCGTACGTTTCTCTCCGTGAAAATCAAGGGTACTCCGTCATCTTGCTCTCCATAGAGTCGCGTCGTCGTCCCCATTGGGCTAACTATCAATACCTGGCAAATGAGTGGCCTTACCGGACCTCTGTCGGATTTCTTGTGAGTTGGTGGGCTCTTATATGTATACATGTCTCACAAAATTTGCAGCTGTAAAGGGTGGCTCACTGCCGCTGGGTATTTGTCAATAATCTCTCTTGGTGAGTCTATTTCATGATTCATAGACCACCCTTGGCTAATCGAGGAAAGCTGCATCCAATAGTATGTTCTGCCCCTTTGGAATTTGTCAATTTTCAGTCTAAGTGATTTTCAGTGATCCTCCTGATATGGGTTCATGCTGTGAGCCGATGATGTTGGCTTCTGTTCGGTTTCTGAGACATGTCATTAGATTTACGGCAGGCCAAAGAAGCTCCTGTTTGGATTACTTGCCTTCTTCTTCGCAAGTTACGTCACCATTCTGGTCATTACAACAATCCGCGCGGTGGTTCTCGTAGGTGAACCCCCTCCTGACATGATTACAAATGCCGTGACTTAGTGCTTTTGTCAGATCAAATATCTTATTATTCGTTTCCGTTTGAGGCCTGTATCACAAATCAAACGCGCCCAACACTTCCTTCAACTCGGGTAATTCCCCTCGATATCGCCTTCGACGTCCTGATCTTCTGCATGACGCTCTGCAAAAGCGTTGAGCATGCAAGAACAGTCAAGTCGATTTCAAACTCACCCATCCTTTCCACGCTTTACCGGTAAGGAACTCTCCCCAACTCTAACATGAGTTTTGACCAAGGCTCCATAGCGACGGACTAGGGTACTTCATCGTGATGATTAGTGAGTCTCCACGTGTACTCAGAGGAGTTACGGTTAGATTGAACTGCGCCTTTCAGTCCTTAAGCTTGTTAACATGTTGGCCTGGCATCTTGGAAAAAATCCTCTCAACCTCTTTGGAATGGAATTCTTCTGGGGCGTAACCACAGCCCTCGTCTCTCGTATACTTCTCAATCTTCGGAATGCGATCGATCACTCTAGGGAGGGCGTCCTTGACCAGCACGAATTCGCAACAAGATCCAAATATGACCAAGCGTAAGGAGTTTGCTACAATATTGCAGGGATAGCACGTTGTTAGCTGTGGCCAGTCTTCTGCCCTGCTGCGTAATGATCCCCAATTCCGAGGCTCGGTGGCCGGTTCGTGATTGCATGCTCAGGTCACATGTTACTTTTATCCCGGTATCTATGTATATGTATATCTACTGCTCTAGATACCAATACAACAAGGTCAATTTATCATGACTGGACGAAACCGATCAGAAGCAGCGAAGGAAAGCTAAGGGCTAGGGCCTAAAGTGCAGTGCAGTGGACTGGGACCGGTACTCGTGGCGACACCAGGCCAAGCCTTGTGGCTCCAGTCATGAAACCGAAAGGAAGTGGTGGCACAGAATTCTCCTGAGAGGATGCGGTGGATTTGAGGTACATCAATGTAGGTCTGATAGGCGAGCACCAACTCGCTGCTCTTTGCATCTGCTGATGTGGTCCGCAAGGTACCTGAGTGCGAGGAACTCGTTGCTCCTGAATGCCCTCTATGGTGAGCATAAAAGTAAAAGCATCAAGAATGCATGGAAAGGCAGGTTGGTGTAGTCCTACACGTCACCAGATATCTTGTATTTCGGCAGGCCAAGCGCTTCCAAGCGCCTTTCCGTGCCCCAAGGACTCGCCTGGGCAACTGCCCGGGGTCGGTAATACCCAGCTATGTTCCGATGGAGGTTCAGGTGAGTGCGGTTGTTGCCAGATGGGATGAAGAAAGGCTCACCAATCTTCATGACCCTGTGCTATCCTCCCAATCTCGCAAATTTCGTCGAACCTGATTAGCATCCTGCATCCTGCACCCCTAGCTTACTCCACCGTCCATCGATACTCCGCCCGTACACTGTAAGTTGCCTTGGGCCAATGCGCCGGCTCTTCAATAAGGGAGCAATTGCGCGATGGATAATATGACCGTATATGGTGGGTCATTGCGAAAGCTGACAGGTATAAGTACACTGGTCATTGACCACCTGGGCTTAAATTAGCTTGTGGTTTCGTCCTGCGGACACTAGCTGAGGGCATGTTAGGCGGACCTTCAGGCTACCTGGGTATCAGGCCCGCTCTGAAAGAAGGGAAGTCTACGGCATTGGTATTGGTGGAGGTGGAGGGAGAGGTAGCACAACCGGCGTTGGTCAACAGTATGTTGACGAGGACGAGGACCCTTAACATGGGCCCGTATCTCAAGGATACCTTTATACGTGGGGTCCCCAGAATGTGGCCTGAGTGTCAAGTACCAATTAGGGAGTCATGTCGTCGTTGAGGGGCCATGGCTCGAGGAACGGACAATCACGGCTCAGAGACGCCCATGATAGATCTGCGGATGAAAGCAGCGTGTCCAGTGCCGTCTGAGAAAACTCCTCATCGTTGGGAAGAAGCGCAACTTTGACTCAGCAACCTTTGGACCCTGCACTCCCACCTGGTGGGCATGAACAGGGCATACAGCGAGGCCTCTACCGATGATAGATGACGAGGATGAGAATGTGCATAATCAAAACCACGACGGATGACAAGGATGACAAGGTGAACAATCAAAACCACTGGTACAACCGTTACGGCGGCTGTTAAAGTTGCACGTGAGGAAGGAGCTTTCGAATACTCTCGCATCGATCAGTCAGTGTTTAGAGTTACTGACTGAATTTCCCTGGAGGGTTGGACACCGGTTCCTGGTTGGTTCACACGCGTTGTCGCAGCGCCGCCAAAGATAGTTGTGTCTTGCCGCTGTTCATCCACCGACTACTAGCGTTGTTACATACTCCGATCACGGACGCTTAGGAGGGCCTTGAATACACCAGCATGTGCCAGACCGTCTCTGAGTTTTCACCCTTCAAGTGAATGTGGCCCCACTCCATATATTCTTCAAGTACATTCTTCAAGTACACTTTTCACTTACCTTTCCCCTTTCGCTCTGCACTCCCCACAATGCCGAGCACGCAATCCGGCACCAGTCGCGAATATGACATCTCCATACGCTCCACTCGCTCAGAACGCCCCTTATCGCCTAGGTCATCCAGTAGGAAGTCGGTGCCGAGTGCGGGCCTGCCGCCTAGCCAGCACTTTGCCCTTGCCACCGGCATGGCCAACCCCTTTGCGGGCCACATGAGTGGATTCAGAACTTCTCGAGCGAAGAGCGCATCTGCCGCGTCGAATTATCCCCGGACATCATTGGATCGCGTCGGCATATCCCATTTGAGACGATGTACGACCACCAGCGGAAATATCAAGAAGGATGTGCGGGCCGAGAGTATATCAGAAGGCAGTACGACAGCGATCAAATCCACTCGCAACGCCAACACGTCCCAGTCGAAGCTACCGCTACCGTACCCCATTAGTTATCGACTTGAGGTGCTCGATAGGCGCGCGTGTTATTTCGTCTACATGGCATAGAGCTAACATAAATATATATATTCTCAACATTCTAGGGATGTAATGGACCACGAATACCTCACGATGACCAGGGGATTGTCCTTCATAGACTTCGGAAATAGCACGCCACCCATGCGCTGCCTGGACCTCGGCTGCGGAGTACGTCCGATACCATTGCTTCCATCACGCCGACACCGCCCTTACGCTTTCTCACCCTGCGTGATTCTCCATTGAACAGACAGGCGGTGAGCAGGAGAATCTCCAGCACCGCGTGCAAACTGAAAGCTGACAAGGTTACAATCTACACAGTTTGGGTCTTAGAAGCTGCTAAGGCATGGAAGGTATGCCAATTTGTCGTGAGTATTGACAGGAGGGCACTGAGCAGCTCCCCAGGAAACCGAATTCGTTGGTTTTGACGCGGCGGATATACAACCCAAGGGACCACTACTTGATCCGAACATCGCTAGTCGAGTTCGCTGGGTCCATGGGAACTTGTATGTTTCCGTGCTCTACCCTCCCAACAGGCAGTTGACAGTTCAGCGCAATATAGTCTCACCAATTCCTTACCATTCGAAGGCGGTTACTTTCATCATGTTCGAGCCATGTCGATCTCCAAGGGCGTACCTGAAGACAAAGTGCGTGCAGTGCTTGTCGCCAGTGACGTAACGACTGACTTTTATGTCCTCGATTACCTACTAACTAGTGGGACTTCTTGTTCGACGTGAGTCTCGCCCTCTAATCAATCAATACCTCGCCGTTGTGACCATCATCTGAAGGAAATTGACCGTGTAATGGCACCTGGAGCATCGTTTGAGCTTGTTGATGAAGGTGGGATCAAGTGAGCTACACCGTGAGACTGTACTGAATACACCACCCCCTAGACATTCTATTCCCTTTCATCCCCCGGACTTCATCAAGCACAATCGACGAACGGTTGCCCTTAACCCGTACATCAAGTCTCCCGATCGAGACCGCCTTTTTAGACCCCAAGGAACAACCACAGCACGACCATGCATTACTTGAGTCCCTGTTCTTCGGGGTTTTCGATCGACGTTTCATCAATACTCGACCTACTAAGATCATCCCGCAATGTAAGTTGTACTCAAGGCCCATCAACACCGAAACTCATATGTACATAGATCTCAACTATCGATTCCGGCAAGTTATGTGTGAGTCAACTACTTTAGCTGACCTTCGTTCTCTAAAGGAGGAAATAGGTGGCCCCTACCTCAATTTCCCCATGCCACCACCCCCTTCGTCGAAGTCGAGACAGCCAGAACCCGAAGTTGCTTCAGAAAGTGAAAGAGATGACAACGAAGTGCTGGTCATTGGTAATATGCCGTGGGAGACCGGACCAGGAGGAGCAAAGGCGAGCAAGCTCTCAGTCACTACGACCACTTCGATCCCCACTTCAGCCAGATCCGAGCTTTCGGCATCCGGCTCTTCTTATGCAGGGTCGGACGACGAATCGCATTCAGCCCGATTCGATCCGAATTCGAGACGTGCGAAATGGGGAAAACGCCAGTCGGTTGCAGGTCCCCGAACCCCAACGTCCTTCACGTACTCTGTCCCCCTAGCTGAAACCCGGGGGGTCGAACTGCACGTCAGGTGTCTCGCGTTACATTTCTCCCGGGCGTGGCAACACGTTTTAGGCTGTCGGGAAGCAATGTGGGACGAATGCCAGCAAAGGAAACTGGAAGGTTCCAAGGAACCTGGTTTAGAGAGTTTGTGGTGGGACATGGAGGAGGCAAAGCTAACCGACAAGGAGAAGTTTAACCTGCTCATTGCACGCTATGAAAAGGATATGAGAAGAAGGACTGCCCTTCGATATGCAGTTCAGAAGGGGTTGCGGTGGCCCATACCAAGGGATAATCCAAACACGAGAACGGTTATGGGTACCCATTGGGCAGTGGTTGAGGAGGAGATGGACCTTGAGCGAGAAATAGCGGCAAGAGATGCTAGACTCGCTGCTGCAAACGAGGATGAAGACGAAGATGATAGCGCGAACTGCAGGCAGATCAGGGCATTCGTAGGGTGGAAACTCTCGCCGTTTGGGACTGTCTGACGGCTATGGGACCCTTGCTTCCGATTGCGGTTTTATCCTCAACGTTTTCGATGTCACGCCGTTCATGAAGTTACGTATACCCATCGGCTGTTGTACGCTCTATTTGTCAATACATCGTGCCTGGGCTCTCTGCGCGTACATTAGGTTTGGAGTTGCTTCGAAAATACGTCGAGACTTCACTCTACCTTAGGTCCGAAGAGAAAGAGCACATTCAACAGTTGGGCGAGGCTCCAGAACACTCCCCTGAGTCGGCTTATTAGTTGATCCACTCAACGTGTCTTGGATTTCGGCGAATACTACCAAGCACACGGCGCACTTCCTGTCCATGTGGTGCAGAGCTCCAAACATGCGAACACAAGTACACGAGAAACACTGGAACATAATCGACGGAGCCCTCGCCATACAGCTAGGGCCGTAGCCGGATTTGTCAAGAAAAAGCGGAGCATTCCAGGAACCAAAAGCCCTGCACTACTCGGACCGAGGCACAACGTACAAAGAATACAAGAAACTCAGGGACGCAGTAACGATCACCCCAATTATGAACCCCCGGCCCAACGCCTCTTCGTTCTCCGATCCATTCCATACCATCCACATGCAGGACACACTTCCTGATAGATGAACATACCATGATTCAAACCACACTGGGCAGCGTGACTTATATCTCCCTTCTCGTTATATCCCTTGCGCATAGCCGGATGTATTCGTAGGCCGCTGGCCGGGTGGTAGTCCGGTCCCGTAGAGTGTACCTATAACCATGAGGAAATATAGATCCCTCCGCCTCTCTTTAAACGTGTTTTGGAAATGACGTGACGGAATAACTTTAGTCCATGGCATCGTGGAATAGCAGTGCGCGCAGCATGCGGAGGTCGTGCCTTTTCGCCTCCAACAATCGGAAATAACAATCGGACGTAGAAAACATAGCCTATCCGGTGTAGCATGGCCATTTGGCATGGCAGGCGGACGAAGCTTCACCGTGAACTCCCGATATCTAACAGGCCTAACTGGAGGACTGTATGTGTTGTTTAATTTTTACATTTAGTAATTATCCCGCGTCAAGGCTGGTGCTACGTACCTCGAACATTCGCGCTCTGTGGAAGGTGTAATCTACCCATCTTCGTCTTATCGTGCGCCGTCTCATTTACCTTTGCTGGCTTGACGGAGTATACCTTATGAAGTGTGTCACTGGCTGGAGGGCATCGTGTGTGACTATGCTTGTTGCGTTGCTCAACATGATCATCAACCGCCTATTCTGACATCCGGTACTAGGTAGCATACAATATGTCACGCGTCTTGTGCGCCCTCTCACAACGGTCCCTCCATAGCCGTGGTCTTCGGCTCAGTTCTTCGACTTGAGGTATATTGAGTAGATGCCGTTTTCCAGACTAATGGAGGAAATAATACTAGGAATGTTCGTTGTGCAGGTGAGTTGTGGAAGTGGTACACGTTATGATGTTCTAACCAAATGCAGCGCTGATAATACTCTCAGACCTCATCACAAAAATATTTTCGAGGTTCTCTGGAGAGATAATATCAGCTGGTATCTTATTATGATGGTAGTACGAATTGTCAACACATGGGCCAAACAATTGATTTCGATCCGAATGGCTGTTGATCAAGAGTGGTACGCGGCATCTCTCCCTAACCCCCTATTGTCTACCTAGTATGAGAAATAAGCACATCTTTGTGTTGTGAATGCTAGCACCTTCTAAACGTAAATAACCACTGAAGGACAGTTACAATGGTCCGTCTGAAACACTGGCGCTACACTGGGCTAGCGCCTGTAGGGATGGAGCTGGCACTGCGGAGTTGGTGGGAGATCATACCTTTCAACCATTGCTGTTTGTCATATCGACACAGACAGTGTATAAATAAAAATCGGAAGCTGAGATACCCTTTGTGAGGGAACCAATCCCTTTGATTTCGCACTGAAGATCATGGTTCAAGTCGAGTATTGTATTTGTAGTGGTGATCATCAAGACCACCTGACGTCACGGCCGGGCGCGCCCGCGATGAAACGTGTCCACTGCACAGGAACCAACAAGAGCGCAAAAGCGAGAGGTGCGTCACCTCCGTGTTCTGTGTTTTGGATAGGTCGTGCAAGCATCTCTAGCAAGTTCCTTGCGCCGGCGACTTCATCAACGATTTTGCGACGAAAATGGTATGAGGATGCAAACCGGATAGTACATGTCCAACGTGTCGACTCCCCTATTGAGACTGATTGCTCGTATGGAGCGGTGAAGCCGTCGATTCCATTTTGTGGAAGAACATGTAAAGTCAAGCGGCCTTCATTGCATTAAATTGACAGGGAACGCGCCAACGCGTCTTGGTGGATCAAGGGGAGCATCCAAAACAACAATAAGAGCTTTCGCTTTATTGCTGCTGAATATGAATCATACGCTCTAAGGGGATCTGGCAAGTAATGGTGCCACATATTAGTCTACAGAGTCGGCCTTATAAGCAGGCATTCAATGGCAGTTTACCAAAAGTGGATTTCTCCGATCTCATATTTGAGGCTTCTGAGAGATCGGCACAATCACAGAATCGACGCTCCTCAGGAAGAGACACAGGACGACTATGTATGGAGCGCCCCTTTTGCATATCGTTTGCCACAGTACCTCCTGTCTCCTGTCGGGCTGCACTTTAACTCGAATTTCAGTAGAAGTGGCGACACTTGACTGAGGAGCACGGTTAGTGGTGATAAACCTCCGGAAGCTTGCTCTATTGTCTGGTGAGCAACGGCTTCTGCTCCCCGCATGGTGGGGTGATCTGTCGTCAGGGCAAAGCGCTAGCGCTAGCTGCCAGCATTCACAGGATCGCCTTCATGTGGCCGCAAGCATCGGACCCGAAGCCTGGGAACAAAACATCCTTCGGAATCTTTCGGGAATGCACAGCTCCGCAATAATCAAGAGCTTGTAGAACAGCACCCTTCTCCGCCACATTGTCAATTTCGTTGAAACCCTACTTGTCAGAGTATGGCGCTGCAATGCCGGAACGGCACACCGAATGATGGTCAAGAGCGTTGGGAGCACGAGCCGGATTATGTCCTACATTAGCGGACAGTGCAGCGTAGTACAACAATCAGAATCGCACAGTCAGACCTGACAATCATTGAGAGTGGGTATGCCTCGATGGTTATAAAAGGGTGACGCCATCCTACTTCGGTCTCTATTCCACATTCCCACACTCTGAAGCTCTGCGTATCTATACGGCGTATAATGTCCTCATCAATCGTCCCAACTGTGTGTTTCTGTCTAGGGTCAGTACTAGTTGCCTCATCTTCGCGGAATCGCTCTCTCATCCTGCCTTTCAGCGACAAGACACCGATCATCATTAATGGGTACTGTGGGCGCCACTGCTCTGTCTATGTGAAGGGTATCTGGTACCCCACCTCGCATCAGCACCCTCAGGTACCTATCGTCCCCCCTGCGCCTCAAAACCAACCTACCGGTTTTGTTCAACACGTGAATAAGCCTCCCCCTCGCGTCTCCTTTGCGAAAATGGCTCAGGTTTATCATTTTGAACCCTCAAGCGCGCCAAAGGTTCCTCGCGACCCTCGCCACAGTACTCGTCGATGACTCATTCATTGAAATAACCTCTCCCTGCCACATAACCCGATACATACGGAGATACAACCGATGATTCTGGTTATCCCACTGCTGCCTAATGCCTCACACCTTCTTACGCGCCTGTCACGAATTGTAAGGAGCACGTACCTCCACCTTTACCTCCACAGTATCCTAGTGTGAAGTGTCATGAACCATAATTAGTCCTTCACACGCCAGAACCCCAATTCCTATATTCAATATAGCTCTGCTTCGTGAAGCATTGTATACCCTGGTAGCGATTATTGTAGCAATTGTTTGGTATTGAATCTTTATGGAACATTCGTATAATGGATTGGTCTTGTTTAGGTGATTCCTGGATTGTGGAGCTGCCAAAGTCCTCATGCACTTGAAGACAGAGATATATGGTTCCAGTTTACTAAATCTTTCAGTTGGGCGCGGCATATTAGTGGGTTCCCCCATAGGTGCTCGGCTTTTCCACACCCTTTGACCTGGTTCCCTACCAACGTCAGTCCTCGATATACAGTATATATATCAAGCGCCAACACAGATATACAACACTCTCGACGTGAAGGTTCATTATCTCGAGGGAATAACCAGAAGGCGTATTGCGCAGGCGCACCGGACTTGAGGCGCACAAACTCAGGGAAGGTTCGGGCACAACGATGCAGGGGCATCATCGATTTAGCCATGCCCTCCATGACGGTACCGTTGATGAACTCGTATTATTTAATTATTATCTCAAGAGCGATCAAACGTCTTCCGGGCCAATAGGATTGCGGGTTGAGCGGCAAGCTACCGCACCTCCACTACCGTAAGCACACAGCATTCATTCGAGTATGGGGTATTTGAGTGGCCTTCTTACTACTGGACGTCGAAGGCTGCTGCTGTCGCTTCTTATTAACATTCACCTTGGCCGGATCGCTTGTTCGACTGATCTGGGGTTCACAGCAGCAGGCGATTGGGTACCGATCTTGGGGGGGCGAAGCGTCGGGTCAGTATTGAGCATCCGCCCTAATCCCGACTAACGCCCCACCAGCTCAAATAGTATGACCAATAGTCAAAAGCTCGAGTATGCATGACGGACCCCGCAAGTTACTCGACAACCTAATAAAAGGATTACTATCCTTCTTCTCGGCAATCCAAAGCCCCGCCTTTGGTTTCGCCGTGGCACGTACGGGACCAGGGGTAGCACAGTATGGCGAGCGAAAGGTGGCGAATGTCCAATGGGTACCCATACCCATAACCGTTTTCGGGTTTGGATTATCCCTTGGTATGGGCCACCGCAACCCTTTCTGAACCGCATATCGAAGGGCAGTCCTCCTTCTCATATCCTTTTCATAGCGTGCAATGAGCAGGTTAAACTGCCCCTTGTCGGTTAGTTTTGCCTCCTCCATGTCCCACCACAAATTCTCTAAACCAGGTTCCTTGGAACCTTCCAGTTTCCTCTGCTGGCATTCGTCCCACATCGCCTCCCGACAGACCGAAACGTGTTGCCACGCCCGGGAGAAATGTAACGCGAGATCGACACCTGACGTGCAGTTCGAGGCCCCGGGTTTTCAGCTAGGGGGACAGAGTACGTGAAGGACGTTGGGGTTCGAGGACTTGCAACCGACTGACATTTTCCCCATTTCGCACGTCCCGAATTCGGATCGAATCGGGCTGAATGTGATTCGTCGTCCGACCCTGCATAAGAAGAGCCAGATGCCGAAAGCTCGGATCTGGCTGAAGTGGGATCGAAGTGGTCGTAGTGACCGAAAGCTTGCTCGCCTTTGCTCCTCCTGGGCCGGCCTCCCACGGGCATATTACCAATGACCAGTACTTCGTTGTCATCTCTTTCACTTTCTGAAGCAACTTCGGGCTCTGGCTGTCTCGACTTCGACGAATTAAGGGGGTGGTGGCATGGGAAAATTGAGGTAGGGGCCACCTATTTCCTCCTTTAGAGAACGAAGGTCAGCTAAAGTAATTGATTCACACATAACTTGCCGGAATCGATAGTTGAGATCTATGTACATATGAGTTTCGGGGTTGATGGGTCTTGGGTACAACTTACATTGCGGGATGATCTTAGTAGGTCGAGTATTGATGAAACGTCGATCGAAAACCCCGAAGAATAGGGACTCAAGTAATGCACGGTCGTGCTGTGGCTGTTCCTTGGGTCTAAAAGGCGGTCTCGATTGGGAGAGTTGATGTACGGGTTAAGGGCAACCATTCGTCGACTGTGCTCGATGAAGTCCGGGGGGATGAAAGGGAATAGAATGTCTAGGGGGTGGTATAATTGAGTACAGTCTCACGGTCTAGCCCCTGTGGCCTCTCCCTGTGGTCCTTCTGGCCCCTTTGGACTTTCTAGTCCCTCTCCCTCCGGTAGGTGTAAACACGAGCTTTTGAATCGTCAGAGGCACAACAAAGAGATCTTGCGCTGCCTGCTAACGGTGTCAATACATCACCCTGATATCAGACGGTACACACTGACCCGAATCTCGCCAAGTGCTCTTGACGCAGTTGTTGAGGTATCCTTGATCCACCTGCGTGCCATTTCCTTGACAGCAACGGGGTTCGCCACTTTGCAAGTTGCACGAGAAGCCATTTGTTCCATATAATTCGCTATCCCCCATATATCCACCTCTTGACCATGGTTATCTTGGCGGACCTGAGGTGAATGCTCTGATTCTGTCAGATGTGTTATGGCACGTGTTGGGGCCGTGCTCGCATCAGACCAGTCAATGAGATACCATCCTGTCCCATCAAATGTTTTGATGATGTTTGGTGCCCGGATGTCACGGTGGTACACTGGCGGATTAGCATGCATCACCTAAGACAGCATCAGAAAATAAAAACAGTGGTAACCATGGCGCACCTCTAGGGCCTGGAGTACACAAACCACAGCATTGTAAGCCTCGAACCCAGAGGCTGGCAGTCTCTCATCCCCCACTGGCTTCAGAAAAACACGTGGTGGGATGTTGTTGGGTTCGGATTTGTGGAGTTCGTCAACATGAGGCACATTCTTGCTCTTCAATACTGCGTAGATTCCGTCCAACCTTTGGACACGCTGAACACCATTTTCACGAACAAACTCCTTCATGACTACATCACCAATGGTCACTCGGACCGCACCCCCCTCCCTGTCCAAGATATCCAGTACCAATAGACCAAGGATGATGATGGAACATACCGGTCAAACGGTGAAAACTCAGGTCTCCCACGAGCGTTGAGCTGGTTACCCATCCACACCAGAACTCCACTCAACCGTATTAAATGAACTATGTTTGCAACCCGCTCCTTCGCAATACTGAGGTCATGCGTGAAGAGAGGTTCAATTGTCAGAGAGCGAGTAATCGCTACCACATGGACTTCTGTGGCTCTTGCCCAATATCCTGTCACGTATGCATAAGAATTTCATCAAGCCACAATAGAATCACAACAGACCAAGGATGTAGGGTAGAGGATCGTATTCCCAGCGCACAATTTTTTCAATGAGTTCTTGCTTTGGGTCGCCGGATGAGTCTGAGCCCGTTTCCTCGCCTCGAAATATACAGTGGCCTTTGACTAATAGACCGTAGTCAGGCTGTTTGAGAGCTGTGCTGGTATTGTGGTTACTGTTCCGAATGGGGGTTGCGTGTGGGAGAATGATTTGAAAAATTCGGGAGATGTTCGTATCATATGTCATATGGAAGAGTTCCGCTGTGCCAGTGGATGGAGTTGGTGCTGCGATTGCGAAGGCAATCAGGACCCTAATTATGTAGGCACGTTCCTGATCATCCGACCGAAACAAACTTAATAGATCGTGATGGCACAATATGCCATGAGGTGATTCCAGAGACCATGGAACACAGAGGTCATCGAAACCCTGTTGGGAAAGTGGTACTTTGGCGACATCCAGGAGGGGTTGCTTCAGAAACTGGCGGAGTTCCTCTATGTCTGTGATGGGTCTGGGCCGTGACCATTCATTCACCAAATCTGTAGTGCAGAAAACTACACCCAATGAGTGACTAAGTTTTGAAATTTGGTAGAGTGACGTACGGTCAGCTTTTGATGGTTTCAGGAGGGCTGCCACCCCCTGCTCACTCCCAGAAGGGACCGCGCTTAGTTCTGAAGACTAACAACAGTGTCACCACTCGCATACATGCTATAGATACACACACATATACTACTTACTATGTTTAGGTGTGTCCACAACATCGGCAGTATGGTCCGAGTATGAAGCATACAGACAATGACAATGTTGGACGATAAGGAGTGATTGGAGGGAGTGATTGGAGGGAGTGATTGGAGGGATAACGGGGCGCGTTAGCACGGTCTCAGCGACGGTATCACAAACGCTAGGATCGATTGGATCGGTTGACTGACCTGGAGGCCGCTCTACGAGAATATTTATCCTTCGACCAGCAGGCGTGGATTGGCCAAATATGTCCGATAACGTTTGAGAAGGGTTGATGAGCGGCTCCATCGGGGTGGTGACCATCTTATCAGATATTTGTTCTATTACTTGCTGGTAGGCCGCATTATTGACGGCTATGTCGATATCGACTTTATACAATATAAGGGTACGGGCGTCAATTGAGATCAGCAATTGTGCATTCTCCTTTTTGATCTGCCCTTTCAGGTCGCCCACTGTCTGAGACTCGTCGATGTTGATCGGAAATGAGTCGGTCCTTTCGCCAAGAATGGCGCAAAAAAGCTTGTACATAATTGGAGGGCGGAAGTGGAGACCAAGTTTCGGCTTTCTTTGTTCCACCGCGCGCAGGTCAATCTCCTTCAGCTCAGCTCAGACAACACCCACTGGGCTCGGCAGTCAGCCGCGCACAATGAAGTTGAGAGCAGCCATCTAGGATGCCGGCCCGCTGGCCCGAATACCTGTCAGGTATCTTCCTCACGATGTCACCGACGAAACGCCCCGCCAGCAGACCACCAAGGACATATGGACGTGCAGATCCACAAGGACGTAGAGGGAACCGACGGCCGAGAGCGAGGCGAGGACCAGGACCAGGACTTTGAACAAAAGAGTGCACTCTTCTCCCTCACCAGCTCGGAAATTCTCATCGTCAACCACATCATGTGGGAGCATCAGGTAAGTGACTACTATGGGTCTGAGGAGTCAATTTGGCTGCGGGACTCTAGCTCGGTCTTTACTAAAGAGCAGACATGGCCCTCCTCAAAACCATATTCGAAGTCAACCTTACCCCCTTTGGAAAGCGAGAGGGTGGAAAGTGCGTTCCTAGCTGCTGGCCAAAGGCAGCCTCAGAAATGTTGAACTAACCAATTCTCTTCAGCTCCGCACAACGCACGCTCCTCCTATTCGTTATTCGTGACCACCAACCTCCAGGTGACTCTCACTGCGGACATGCCCCGCATTTGGGAGGGCCTCACAAAGCCTCAAGGTCTTCAAGGCGAGATTGTGATATGGAGTTCGTTGGGTTGCCGCACGAGGTCGGTCTCTCCTTCCTTTGTTCATATAAAGGAACATCCATAACTCTGACATTTCTGGTACAGATTCTCGTACCCGAGAAGTTTGAGGAAGCCAAGTTTCGGCTTTGTTCCACCAAAGATAACATGGCTTTCATACGGGTCAATCTCATCGTAATTATTTCAGCTCTACGTGACTGTGGTCACACGCGAGCGCCAGTCAAACCAGTCGGTCTAAGGTGTCAGGCGATTCGAAGGCCTCCAAAGGCACGGAATTAGGGGAGCTACTATTTCTCCCAGTAGGCCTTGCAACAGAACCCACGTTACAGAAGCAGAACTCATGACAGCCATTTGGAACCCACAGGAGACCATCAAATCGTCGTGGGAGGCGTGCTATGGCCACTGGGGAAGGAAGGGTTATTGCCGGGTACGTGCAGTGCAATATATTGTGTGCTTCATTATTTTGTGTGGTGGGTTCGGTGGTGGGTTCAAGTTTGGATTACTCCTGAAGGAGGTGCTCGTGATATGGATAAACCAAGACATGACCAATTGATAGAAATGCCCCTCTGCACCAGATTGGTTACGTCACTCTCACTTCAGGCGTCAGTGGGGGAGAGTGGAGATGTGCTAGGTGGCGAAGACTAGACGGGACTTTGCGTTGTTCCATCAGACTGTTGGCGAGGGTGCTGATGGTGTCTAACTTGGCATGAACGGAAGAAAGGTCCATAATGGGGGTTGGTGGAGCCTCTGTAACCTCTACATTCGCCATCGTTCGCCCGGCTGCTGTAGAGAACTTGAAGCTAATCACCCCCCCCCCGTTGGAAAAACTGACAGCTGACAGGTGTAAATCAAATTGAAAATCACAATGATCCAATGTGAAACGGGCTGCGGTTTGACAGATCGACAGGTCTGGTTGACAGATCCGGTTACCAACCAATCGAGGTGTGTGATGGCGTGAAGGGATTGAGGCTTGGGGTGTTGAAATGAGCGAACTTTAGTCATATAATTAGTTTTATAAGTGATAATAAGGGATAACAATTTAATTATAATAAACAATAGTTTATTATGTATAAAAATATTGGAAATGGCTAACGGTTTGAGGCTACTGAGGCTACGTTTGAATTGGGGGTGTGGCAAAGGGCGCGTTGGCGAACGTAGTGAATATAATAATGTATATATTTTATAATTATAAATAAAATTATTACGTATAAAATGGTGTCGGCGACAGTGAGAGCTGCTAGGGCTGTTGAGGCCACTCGCGATGTGACCAGCTGGTGCTTTGTAGGTAAGTCTTCACGCGTCGTACACTTGGATTAGATACATAAGCGTCCTATGTCCTACGTCTTACGCCAAGTACGCTTCCAACCCAACACGTAGGTTCTCGTTCACCGACCCTCGCCTCCAGACCCTCTGAACCTTCCAAACCTGCCTTGTATGCTCTTCTCCTTGTCATTCCAGGCAAAGCTAGCTCCTGTGTATCATTGCGGTTAGCGCCAGATTTTTACTAGAATAATTCAAGGCAGCAAAACGCGCAAACGGCTACTCACCCGCATTTCCTAGACTTTTCCAACTCCTTGGTATCAAGCCACCGCAGTACTTACAGAATCCTATCGCAGTATAGTGGTTGACGCGTCTTGCCTTTCGTGTCTGCTGGTCATATGGTTGCGGTAAGCTCCAAGACTGGGCGGAGTTTGAATGTCATGTTTATGCTTGAATCCCGTCACACCTCGAATGGTTGGCAACCGGATCTGTCAAACCCCAACCTGTTTCACATTGGATCATTTGGTCAGATGACCTACTGGTGATTTTCAATTTGATATACACCTGTCAGCTGTCAGTTTTTCCAACGGAACGGGGGGGGTGATTAGCTTCAAGTCTGTAGAGACCTGCTCCTTCAATGCCTCGACTTTCTCTAATATCAAATGTATGTTCGCAAGTCCCTCCTTTTGCGACTTCTCTAGCCTGATAACTACATCCTCGATGTTCTCCTTACTGGCGAGCAGATTCAACTTGCACGCCAGAGTGCGGGCGGCTCGTTTGCAAGAGTCACAGCTCGTAACTCTTCGAGGTTTGCCTTGATACCGCCAATATCCAATGCAGCAAAGTCAGAAGACAACAGACATTTTCACAGCTGGACAGAGTATGAGGGGGCTCTCGTAGGTTGAAATGAATCGAATTATGAATGTAAACTACACTTTTCTCCACCACCACTGCCACCACGACGCCTGGCTCCGCTTCTTCCTTTGGCAGTGGATCCACCTTGTCCGCGACCCCTGACAGTGGCACAACAAGAACTTTCTACCAGGACGAATGTAGGAATCAAGGTAAACTGTATTCTGGCAATGTGCCATCTCCAATGAACCCCTTAAAGCATGATTCGTTCCTTGATGTCCGTTTCAACCGCAAGTTTTATTTCGTCATAACTGCTGAGTCTCCACCCTCCAAGTATTCTAGCTTTTGACAGACAATAGGACCTCCTCACTGGTCGAACTGGTCGAAGCCGAGCTGCAAATCCTTTGATGCACCCGACCCAATCCCGGACAGCCGATCATCATCCGAATTGCAGAAGAAGCGAGGCAGAAAATTGCTTTGTTGCGGTAAAATTATCCGAACAACACCCCCCAAGAAGGACTTACATGCTCTTCCGGGACATATCAGACGTTTTCCCAGGCTCTAGATACCGTACTGGAATAGCTCGGTTCTATTCCAGCCAGCCAATGACTGTGGGAGGAACGCGACCTTGGACGGATTTAGGGTCGACCCCTTTGACCACGAGGCGGTTTGACATGCGGTCCCTTCAACCCTTTTGCGATGTCCTACCTACAACTCGTTTCGTCATCACGTCCCTCTTCACTCTTCCACCCCCACTTGTTTGATTTTTTCCCAACCGAATTTCGTCTTATCATTTCGAATTGGCACCTCGTTGGGTCAATTATACTCTGCG
>Ga0307515_10006164_pt1 | contig 24103 bp, 16 predicted proteins | sample 17_EM_MG_FD_194513 | JGI IMG/M metagenome (GOLD analysis project Ga0307515, IMG submission 194513) | Populus trichocarpa ectomycorrhiza microbial communities from riparian zone in the Pacific Northwest, United States - 17_EM | ecosystem: Host-associated > Plants > Roots > Unclassified | place... | reverse complement strand
ACGTAAGGCGTCCAATGCCCGGTTGCGAAAAATACAGGGATGCGCAAAGAGCACCAAAGGCAAGGGTTCACTGCGCCTCTCCACAAACTTGGGGCTCGCGATCCAGGAGAGCGGCAAATCGCATAGCTTTGTCGCCGTTCGCTGCGGGGCATCTCCCAGCGTCAACGCAATGTCCAACTTTCCATTTCTGACTTCATCCTCCAAAACGAAATTACGGTCGATTTGTATTTCGAGTTGGACCAAGGGATACAGCGAGCTGAAGCGAGTGAGCGCTTGCGGAAGAACTGTTTCCACAAAATCCTGTGCGAAACCGACGCGAACGCTGCCGGAGAGCGAGGCGCCACGCAAGGTATCCAACATCTCGTCGTTCAATTCCAGAACGCGCCGGGCGTAACGCAGAGCGATATCGCCTTGCTCTGTCAGCATGAGTTTTCTGCCGTCACGGCGAAACAATGTTGTGCCGACCTCTGCTTGTAGCCGCTTCATTTGCAGGCTGATCGCCGAAGGCGTTCTTCCCAGTTGCGCCGCTGCACGCCCGAATCCCCCCAGGTCCTGGGCAATGACGAGAGTTCGGAGGGCATCGAGATCGAGGTTGGACAGCATCATTGTTTAATTGTACTTAACTATATGATGATTTTATGGGGATTTTATTTTCCATGGCCGTAACTTAATGTTCACGTGTGCGTCAACCCAGGAGACTGTCTATGCCATTGGTTCGGATCTCTCTGATGAAAGGCAAGCCGCCTGCACACATCAGAGCTATTGCAGATAGCGTTCATCGTGCCTTAGTCGAATGCTTCAACACGCCCGTCGATGATCGTTTTCAGCTGATTTATCAGCATGAGCGAGATGAGCTCATCTACGACTCCGACTACCTCGGAGCTCATCGCACTGACGATCTGGTCTTCATTCACATCGTCGCGAGTAAGACGCGCGACACCGCAACGAAACAGATCTTTTATAAGAAGCTCGCCGAGCTCCTTTCCGCGAGCCCAGGCCTGCGCGGCGAAGACGTGCTGGTGGTTCTCTCGCCGAACGAGCGCGACGACTGGTCATTTGGTAACGGGCTCGCTTCCTACGTGAAAGCCCCAGGGATCTCCTGAAGAACACACATGAGCGTTCGCCGAACCCACCGCCACCGCGCATGGGTAAGACTCTTGAACGGGCGATTTTAGATGGACCGATAGAGATCGCTTTTCCCGCCGCTCAGAAATTTAGACACGACGGATGCTGTTTCTTCGGGAAACTGATCAACGAAGAAATGCCCACCGGGTATCGTCGCCGTTGTGACGTTTGCGCAGCGTGCGCGCCAAGTCTTAGCAATGTCGAAGCATTGGTGCATCGTGCCTGCACTTCTCTGGGTTCCGAGGCGAACGGTTAGGCTTGACGTCGCGTATTGGATCTACGGTTCGGCGGATTGTCAGTGGACCGCCGTGCATGCGCAAGTTGATCCTTCAAGGAGACATGGGAACGTTCACGGGCGTGCTTAAGCGCTCGTCGCTTCTCAGATCTGCCTAGCTGGCATGAATACTCACGACGAGGAAGGCAAGAAAAATTCCGAGTCGCGAACGAAGCAATCAGAAATCAGCTTTAGGCCGTCCTGAGTGCGTGCCGCTCGCAGCATGTACCTTGTGTCAACGCGATCGAAATGCGCGAACTTGCACCGGAGGCGAAGAAGCGGTGACAAATCATCTCGCCGTCGGCGTTCAAATCTAAGTTAGTCACTCACGATCGGTCGTTCCAGCGTCGCGCTCAGACCATTCAACACCGCAATGCTGCTTGCCGCAGCACCCCATCGAGGCAGAGCGCCGCACGTTACATCTAATGTCACGGCGATTCGTTCGCATTGTGCGAGTGCACCTGCACCAGTTCCTGCGATCCCGCACACGACAGCGTTGTCGGGATCTGTCTATCCTCAATGCCGTCTTCCCCCATAAGCCACTGCGCAATTGCCCGGTCTCGTCAAGCTCAACTATGTGTTACCCCTCGTCGTGTCGCAAAGAGGTCACGGAAACGGATTTGCGCGTTGAATGAAAACCAAAGTGACCAGCGGACCCTTGCATGCGCAGCGATGCGCCGACACTCGCGGCGCGGACCCGTTGCAGACCTACCGGCGTTGCAATGGAGCGCCGCCGCAGTACGCCATTCTCTTAGATCTCTCAACATCAACGTGACCGAATGTAGGGTTCCCTGGAGCGCATCGGCTTGCTCCGCTCGGCCCCGGGCCGCAGTGTCGCCAATGCGATGGAACACCGAATGAAACGCGCACAACTGATAACAATCGTCGTCGCGACCCTACTGATGGTTGCCCTATTCAATCTCTGGACTTCCGTAGAGCTCGCCGGAGCCATCTTATTCATTATCCCGCTGACCGTATGCTCTCTCCTGTCGTCCAAGCCTCTGCTTTGGAGCACAGCGATTGCTGCCACCGTCCTGACTATCGCTGCGCAGTTCTGGGGGTTCGATAGGGTCGAGCTGCTGAATCCGGAAGTCACATCGATCAACCGCGCCCTCGTCATCGCGAGCCTTCTTACTCTGACGACATTCATGCATCTCCGGATAGACATACGTGAAAGCGGGATGCGCGATGCCGACGAACTAGCGCGCCAACGCAACAGCTTGGGCGCCCAAAACGAGCAACTCGAAAATCTTGTGACAGCGGCGGCCGGTCAGCATGCCGTTCGCGCGCAGGCGGAGAAGCATTCTGCGCAGATGGAGAGCCGGTACCGCGGGCTCCTCGAGGCGGCTCCGGATGCGATAGTGGTAGTGAACGAGAGTGGGGAGATCGTCCTGCTCAATCTCCAGGCAGAGAAAAGGTTCGGATACCACCGCGACGAGCTTGTGGGGAAGCAGGTCACGAAGATGATTCCGCACGGCTTTGCGGAACGGCTGCTGGCGGACGGTACCCGCACTGCTGCCGAGGCGTTGGCCCAGCAGATCGGTACGGGAATCGTACTTTCAGGACGGCGCAAGGATGGCAGCGAGTTTCCGATCGAAATCATATTGAGCCCGCTGCAAAGCACCGAAGGCATCCTGGTGACGGCGGCGATCCGCGACATCAGCGCGCGCAGGGTGGCAGAAGAACATCTGGGTCAGATCGAAACCGGACGCCATCTCATGCAGGAGGCACTCCGAGAAAGCGAAGAGCGATATCGGATGCTCCTCGACGGGATCAAGACCTATGCAATCTTCATGATCGACCCGCAAGGTCGAGTTCTCAATTGGAACGCCGGTGCGGAACGAATCAAGGGTTACAAGGCTGAGGAGATTATCGGTCAGAACTTTTCCTGCTTCTTTCCCCCGGCAGATAGAGCGCGAGGCCGGCCTGAGGAAGTGCTCCGGATATCGGCTGCAAGCGGCCGGCATGAAGAGCAAGGCATGCGCGTACGAAAGAACGGATCGCAATTTCTGGCGGGTGTCACCCTCACAGCGTTGCGCGACGCGGACGGCAACTTGCGGGGGTTCTCTGAATTCAGCCACGACCTGAGCGAGAGCAAGGAATCGGACGCACGCTACCGTGGGTTATTGGAAGCTGCTCCGGATGCGATGGTGGTAGTGAACCAGAACGGAGAGATCGTTCTTTTAAATCTTCAAGCGGAGAGTCAGTTTGGATATCACCGCGACGAGCTGATCGGGCAGCAGGTGAAGAACATCATTCCGGAGGGCTTTGCAGAGCGCCTGCACGCAGACGGACTTCGCTCCACGGCCGCCGCGCTTGCACAACAGATCGGGACGGGAATCGAGCTTTCCGGTCGACGCAAAGATGGCAGCCGATTTCCAATCGAAATCATGCTGAGCCCATTGCAGAGCGCCGAAGGAATTCTGGTCACCGCAGCCATTCGGGACATCACCGAACGCAAGAACTCTGAAGTACATCTGGTGAAGACGGTAGAGGAGCTCAAGCGTTCCAATGACGAGCTGGAGCAGTTTGCCTATATCGCATCACACGATCTGCAGGAGCCATTGCGCATGGTGGCCAGTTACACACAGCTCCTGGCCAAGCGCTACAAAGGGCGCCTGGACTCCGATGCCGATGAGTTCATCGCCTTTGCGGTAGACGGCTCCACCCGCATGCAGCGGTTGATCCAGGATCTACTGGCTTATTCCCGCGCCGGCTCCGGCAACAAAGCGCTCCGCCAGGTTTCCAGCGAAGACGCACTGAACGATGCGGTTACAAACCTGCGCGCCACGATCGAGGAGAGCGGCGCAGTGGTCACTCATGATCCCCTCCCGGCGGTGACGACCGACGAATCGCAATTGACCCAGGTCTTTCAGAATCTCGTGGGCAATGCAATCAAATACCGCAGTGACGCGGCCCCTCTCGTCCATATTTCCGCCAAGAACGGTGGCAACGAGTGGACCTTTTCCGTTCGGGACAACGGCATCGGAATCGACCCGCAGTACTTCGAAAGGATCTTCGTGCTGTTCAAACGGTTACACGGTCGGGAGGAATATCAGGGCACCGGTATTGGGCTCGCCATCTGCAAAAAGATGCTGGAGCGCCTCGGCGGCCGAATCTGGGTCGAGTCGCAACCCGCGAATGGATCAACCTTCTTCTTTGCACTGCCGGGAGGTGGAAAATGATGGAGCCGAACAGAAACTACGGCGTGCCGATTGAGGTTCTGCTGGTTGAAGACAGTGTCGGCGACGTCCGGCTTACGCGGGAAGCCTTTAAAGACGCGAAGGTTCACATCAACTTGCATGTCGTCTCGGACGGGGTCGAAGCAATGTTATTCCTGCAGCGCAGTGAGGAGTACACCGATGTTCCGCGCCCGGATCTGATTCTGCTCGATCTGAATTTGCCTAAGAAAGACGGTCGCGAGGTTCTCAAGTTCATCAAGGAGAGCCCGACGCTCGCTACCATCCCGGTCGTCATCCTAACAACCTCTGCGTCTGAGGCGGATGTCCTGCGCAGTTATCAACTGCATGCGAACTGTTACATCACCAAGCCTGTAGACCTCGACGGGTTTCTTGCTGTCGTGAAGAGCATCGACAATTTCTGGCTGTCGGTGGTCAGGTTGCCGCACGAAGCGGGACCATGAAGCCCGCCCGCAGCGAGACCCTGAAGAAAGAGCCTTTGCAGGTTCTTCTCGTGGAGGACAACGCGGGGGATGCCCGGTTGCTTCGTGAGATGTTCAAGGAGCAAGCGAGTGGTTTCGAGCTGACGCATCTTCTGCGCATGAGTGAAGCCGTTGCCCACCTCGCGAAAGGTGGAGTCGACATTATCCTTCTGGACATGGGCTTACCGGACGGACACGGCCTGGATACCGTGCGCCGCGCGCGCGCGGTGGCCCCAGGTATCCCCGTAATCGTGCTCACCGGGCTGGACGACGAGGCATTGGCCGCCGAGGCCATGAAGGAAGGCGCGCAAGACTACTTAATCAAAGGGCAGATTGAGAATCGGGCGCTTCCCCGGGCGCTTCGCCATGCCATCGAGCGCTACCGCTTGCAGCAAGAGACTGAGCTCCTGCGCACGAATCAGATGCAGTTCAAAGATGAGTTTCTGTCGCACGTGTCGCACGAGCTGCGCTCGCCGCTGACCGCGATCTACCAGTTTGTAACCCTTCTCCTGGACAGATTGGCCGGCGAGCTATTGCCTGAGCAGCATCAGCACTTGGAAATCGTTTTGCGAAACGTAAAGCAGCTTGAATCGATGATCAACGACCTGCTTGAAGTCACGCGAGTGCAGGCCGGGAAACTGTTGATCGAACTGCAGCGCACTTCCATTTCCGATGCGATCATCTACGCCGTCAACACGCTGCAGGGCGCCGCCACGGCCAAAGGAATTACTCTTTCGGCAGAGTTGGGCGACGCATTTTATGCCCTGCCGCCGGTGTGCGCTGATCCAACCCGCGTTCGACAAGTTCTCATTATTCTGGTCGACAACGCCATCAAGTTCACGCCTCCAAACGGGGTGGTAACGGTCCGCGCGTTTGTGCCGGAGGGAAACTCGGGCGTCGTGATTCTGGAGGTCGCGGACACAGGCTGCGGAATCGATCCGAGGATGAACGAACGTATTTTTGAGCGCCTCTTCCAGGCAGCGGATTTCTCCGCGGCCGGCCGCAAAGGCCTTGGACTGGGGTTGTACATCTGCAAAGAATTAGTGACGCGACAGGGCGGACACATCTGGGTCGAAAACTCACTGGAACATGGCGGCGCCGTCTTCAGTGTCACCTTGCCCGTGTTTTCCTTACCTAATTTGATCGCCCCGATTCTCAGAAGGGCATCTCGTACGGATGGTTCGATCACGCTCGTGGTAGCGGAGATCGGCTCGCAGACGGGTTGGCTTTCCGACGAAGTGCGCGCGACCCACTCCCACGAAGTCCGCTATCTCCTGCAACGGTGTCTGCATTCCGATGTGGACGTTCTCTTGCCTAAGATCGGCTCCGCGGGAGCGGCGGAATTCTTCTTCATCGTTGCGATGACCGATCAGATCGGCGGTGAGGCGATTGCGAAGCGGATTCAGGAGCAAATGGATGGCAGCGAATATGTCCGGCAAGCCGGGCTGACCTATTCGACCTCCTACCGAGTAGTGGAGACGATCAGACAAAACATCCGTGAATCGACGGATGAATTTGGGAAGAAGGTCGCGACTCAGATTCTAGAGCTCATCAACAACGAAATCGCCTCGAGGAGGATAAGAAATGCCGACTAAAAAGATTCTCATCGTGGAAGACGATCCGGATGTGCGCCAAGGCCTGCATCTGCGCCTCAAAGCCAACGGCTACGACACTGTCTTCGCGGTCGATGCGCTCTCCTCGGTGAGCGAGGCGCGCAAGCACAATCCGGATCTGGTCATCCTGGACCTGGGGCTACCCGGGGGCGACGGTTACGTCGTCATGGAGAGGCTGCAAAGAATCCCCGCTCTTGCGGTAATTCCGATCATCGTCGTCTCTGCTCGCGACGCGCGCGCGAATCAGGACCGCGCCGTGAAGGCGGGAGCAAAGGCGTTTCTCCAAAAACCCGTAGACAACGCCAAGCTCCTGGCGGTCATTCGACAAGCTTTGGGAGAGCCCGCCCAAGCAGAGAAAACTGCCGCGAAGGACCTCGAATTGTTCCCGTAACGCGATCCCGATTCGAAACAGAAAGGCGATAGCACCACGACATCTCCGCTACATGAACACAGCCTCCAGAGAAACGCAGTTCGATGCGGCCTCATCCTCGCCAGCCCTGGGGGTGACCGCTCAATGGCTTGTCTTTCGTCTGGACTCGGGCCACTACGGTCTCCCGCTGGCCGCGGTCGAACGCGTTCTGCGGGCGGCGCAATTCACTCCCCTCCCCCTGGCACCACCGATCGTGCTCGGAGCGATCGACGTGGCAGGGCAGATCCTTCCGGTCTTCAACGTCCGCGGCAGATTCCGCTTGCCCGAGCGGCCCATCGATCCAAGCGATCAGTTCCTGATAGCCCGCACGGCGCATCGGACCGTGGTGCTGGTCATCGACGCCGCGGTGGGCGTGATCGAGCGCCCGATCACCGCCATGATCGAGTCGGAGAGACTCGCCCCGCAACTTGCACACATTCGCGGCGCGATCTCGCTGCAGGATGGGCTGCTGCTGATCCAGGATCTGGAGCAGTTTCTGTCGCCGGACGAGGCGAGCGCGCTGGACGAGGCGATGAGCAGTAAAGAAGCCTCCCATGCCGGCTGATGCTGTCCCGAATGCGCTTTGGCCGCGAGTCAGCGAGCTCATCGCCGAGAAAATCGGGCTGCACTTCCCGCCCGAGCGCCGGCCGGATTTGGAGCGGGGACTCAGCGACGCAGCGGCGGATTTCGGCTTCGCGGACGGCCCCACCTGTGCGGACTGGTTGTTGTCCGCACCGTTGACCGGGTCACAGCTGCACACGCTCGCAAGCCACCTCACGATCGGCGAGACCTATTTCTTTCGCGAGCAGAACACCCTCGATGCTTTGGGTGAGCGCATTCTGCCGGAGTTGATCCGCCGCCGCCGGGGCCGAGGACAACATCTGCGCCTCTGGAGTGCCGCCTGCAGCACCGGCGAAGAGCCCTATTCGCTTGCGATCCTCTTGCACCAGCTGCTTCCCGACTGGCAAGACTGGCGCGTGACGATCCTCGCCACGGATGTCAACAGGCGGTCTCTGCAAAAGGCTGTCGCGGGCGTATACGGGGAGTGGTCGTTCCGCGGCTCTCCACCCGAGTTGCGAGAGCGCTATTTCACGCAGACCGCGGACCGCCGCTTCACGGTTGTGCCGGAGATCAGGAAGCGCGTGAGCTTCGCGCCGCTCAACCTCGCGCAGGATGGCTTCCCCTCCCTGGCGACCGATACCAATGCGATGGACGTGATCTTGTGCCGCAACGTGCTCATGTATTTCACGCCGCTGCAGGCGGGCAAAGTGGTGGCGAATCTGCGGCACGCACTGCTGGACGATGGCTGGTTGGCAGTCAGCCCCTGCGAATATTCGCAGACTTTGTTTTCTCGATTTGTCACCGTGAATTTTCCGGGCGCCGTCCTGTACCGCAAAGGCGACTCTGATGAACGAATTCAGTCCGGCTGGGCCGCCGCGGTGCCTGCGACGGTGGACGCCGCAATGTCGCTCGATGCGTACCAGCCACGCATTGCTGCAGCTTCCGATGCGCTGACCACGAACAGCTTCCACGCCGCGCCCGAGGCAGATTCCGTAACACCAGCCGCACCCTCTGCCGCGGCGGAAGTGCTCTACCAGCAAGGTCGTTATGCTGATGTCTCGGAACTGCTGCTGATGTCATTTTCTCAGGCCACACAAACGCCGCTGCCGTCTCCGCGGACCCCCTTCGGACCACATGCCTTTTCGTTGCTGACGCGCGCGCTGGCGAACCAAGGAAAGCTTGCCGACGCGCTTGCCTGGAGCGAACGATGGATCGCTGCCGACAAGCTCGATGCCGCTGCTCACTACCTGCGCGCAATGGTCCTACAGGAACTGGGTGAGCGAGTTCCAGCGCGCCGCTCTCTGCAACGTGCGGTCTACCTGCAGCCCGTTTTTGCGCTGGCCCATTTCGCGCTTGGCAATTGCGCCCGCGGTGACGCGCGGAGCGCGGACGCGAACAAGCATTTCGAAAACGCGTTGCACGTGCTGAGCGGCAGACCGCCGGAAGAGCTTGTGCCCGAATCCGATGGACTGACCGTCCGGGGGCTCTCCGAAATGATCTCTTCCCTCTCATCACAGAGTGAATATTCCGATGCAGCACGCAAACGCTGAGGCCGCGCAAATTCTGCGCGCGCGTGCCCAGGCTCTGGCGCGCACGCGCCCAGCCCCCCCGGCGGCCGGCACCATGCTCGAACTTCTGGAGTTCCGCCTGGCTTCGGAACGTTACGCGCTGGAGAGCCGGCATGTGCAAGAGGTGCATCCGCTATCGGACCTCACTCCGCTCCCCTGCACGCCGGCCTTCGTGCTGGGCATCGTCAATGTTCGGGGCCGCATCCTGCCGGTGCTCGATCTGAAGAAATTCTTCGAACTGCCCGAACAAGGCTTGACCGACCTGCACCGAATCATCCTGGTTCGCGGTAACGATCTTGAGTTCGGCCTGCTGGCGGATGTCGTCCAGGGGGTGCGCAGCGTGGCGGTGAATAGCCTGCAGCCTTCGCTGCCCACGCTCACCGGCATCCGCGCGGAATATCTGAAGGGCATCGGCAACGAGCGCCTGGTGGTTCTCGATCTCGACCGCATCCTGGCAGACCCGAAAATCATTGTGCACGAAGAAGTTGAAAGTTGAGCTTGAACGGCAAGTGGGAGCACGAGCATGAAGTGGAACGTCGGAACCAAGATCATCACCGGATTCGGCGTCACAGTTGCCATCTTCGTGATTGTCGGCGCGGTGTCTTACCGCAGCGTCGCTCGACAGAACGAACATGCGGAATGGGTCGCTCACACGCACGAAGTCCGCAATCAACTGACAGTGCTGCTCTCGAGCATGCAGGATGCCGAGACCGGCCAACGCGGTTATTTGATTACGGGCCTGGACCGTTATCTGGCTCCCTACACCTCCGGCATCGCGGCGGCGGAAGATAATCGCAAGCGCCTCGCGGAACTGGTCGACGACAATCCGAAACAGCTGGCCTGGGCCGAAGCGCTGGCACCACTCATCGCGGACAGATTGGCAGTGCTGCAAGAATCCGTGGAAGTGCGCCGGACTCGTGACTTCGCAGCGGCCCAAAGCATCGTGCTGTCGGAACGAGGCACGACGGCCATGGCTGGCGTTCGTCGGATCATTCGCGACATGACCTTGGCGGAAGATAGTTTGCTAAGAACGCGTGCAACGGAAGCACAAGCCTCTACCCAAAGCACCGAATGGACCATCGTACTGGGTACGCTTGCGGCGTTAGTAGTTGCGGGGATCGCGGGCTTGCTCCTCACGCGCAATATTGCCGGCCCGCTCCGGAACTTAACTGCAGTTGCGGAGCGGATTACCGTCGGAGATCTGGCCGCCACGGTGGCCACGGATGAACGCTCCGACGAGGTCGGCGTGCTGGCACGCGCCTTTGGAAGCATGACCCGGTCGCTGCGAACGATGGCCGGCGCTGCAGAGAAAATTGCTACCGGCGATCTGCGCGCGACGCTGCAGCCGCAGTCGCCCGATGACCTGCTCGGCAATGCGTTCATGCGCATGACCGACAATCTGCGCCGGCAGATCGGCAGCCTCATGGAAGGCGCCGCCGTGCTGGGTTCCGCCGCCAGCGAAATTGTCGCGTCCACCGCGCAACTCGCCTCCGGCGCCAGCGAATCCGCGGCGGCGGTAACCGAGACCACCACCACGGTCGAGGAAATCCGCCAGACCGCGCAGATGTCGAATCAGAAGGCCAAAGGCGTTGCGGACACCGCGCAAAAAGCGGTGCAGATCTCACATGGCGGGCGCAAGTCTACCGAAGACGCTGCGGCAGGCATGGGTCGCATCCGTACGCAGATGGAAGCCATCGCTGAAAGCATGGTGCGCCTGAGCGAGCAAAGTCAGACGATCGGTCAAATCATCACTTCAGTGGAAGACTTGGCCGCGCAATCGAATCTGCTGGCGGTCAACGCCGCAATCGAAGCTGCCAAGGCTGGTGAGCACGGCAAGGGCTTCGGTGTGGTCGCCCAGGAAGTCAAGAGTCTCGCCGAGCAGTCGCGCCAGGCGACCGATCGCGTGCGCACCATTCTTAGCGATATTCAGAAGGCGACGACCGCCGCCGTGATGGCTACTGAACAGGGAAGCAAGGCGGTGGAAGCGGGTGGTAAGCAGACGGAAGAGGCAGGTGCCTCCATTCAACTGCTGATGGGCAGCGTGACCGAATCCGCGCAGGCGGCAACGCAGATTGCGGTCTCCAGCCAGCAGCAACTGATCGGGCTGGATCAGGTTGCCGGAGCGATGGAGAACATCAAGCAGGCGAGCGGACAGAACGTCACGAGCGCCAGACAACTGGAGACTGCCGCACGCAGTCTCAGCGAGCTCGGTCAGCGGCTGAAGCAGCTGGTCGAGAATTACTCGGTTTGAAGGAGCGGCCAATGCGCTGCAACTTGCAATCATGACCGGCGCGGACGAGGAATTCTTGCGCATCTTGCGCGCGACATTCAAGGTCGAAGCCGCGGAGCATCTGCAGGCGATAGGCACAGGCCTACTGGAACTGGAAAAAACTGCTGCGCCCGCGCAGCAACTCCAGACTATCGAGACGGTGTTTCGCGCCGCGCACAGTCTCAAGGGCGCCGCGCGTGCAGTCGATTTCACGGAGATCGAAGCGCTCTGCCAATCACTCGAGAGCGTGTTCGCCACGTGGAAACGCCGCGAGAGTCTTCCTACCCAGGCGGCACTGGATACGGCACATCACGCCGTCGACAAAATGTCCCATGCAATCGCCCCGCCTGCGGCTGGAGACCCCGCAGACACGCGGGCCGCGGCGACGCCGTCAGCGGCTGCAAGCTCGCAGCAAACTCAAGAGGCCGCTGCGTACCACCCGCCGCTTGCGTCGAGCAGCGACACCGATACCGTCCGCGTCGCGGTGAGCGCTCTGGACGCGCGACTGTTGGAAGCCGAAGAAATGCTGGCCGCGAAACTCGCTGCCGGCCAGCGGGCAGCCGATCTAGGCGCGCTGGCCGGCCAGTTCCAGCACTGGCACAAGGAGTGGGCCAGGGTTCAAGCTCAGTCTCGCGTGCTGCGTCAGGCGATGGAGCGGCAGGACGCGGCCGCCACGCCTGGACTGGTGAGCCTCACGGAGTTCTTTGATTGGAACCACGAGTACATCCGCTCCCTGGAAGCCAAGATCACGTCACTGCGTCGCGCCGCCGACCATGATCACCTCGTCGTCGGCAAGCTCGTCGATGATCTCCTGGAGAACTCGAAGAAGCTGCTGATGCTGCCGCTGACCACGCTGGGCGCTCTGTTGCCCAAGGTGGTGCGGGATCTGTGTCGCGATCAGGGCAAGGAAGCCGAGCTCATGATTCACGGCGAGGAAGTGAAGATCGACAAGCGCGTCCTGGAGGAAATGAAAGACCCACTCATTCATCTGCTGCGCAACTGCATCGATCACGGCATTGAGACGCCCGAGCAGCGAAGCCGAGCCGGCAAGCCGCGCCGGGCAACGATTACTCTCGCGGTCTCACAAGTGGACGGCAATCAGGTGGAGCTCGCGGTCAGCGACGATGGCGCGGGCGTCGACCTCGAGAAGCTCATGGTGGCTGCCGGCAGACGCGGCTTCGTTGCGCCAGATACGACCGGGTCGTTCGCGGAATCCGCCGCATTGGCCCTGGTCTTCGAGACGGACGTGTCCACTAGCCCGATGATCACGCAGGTGTCGGGTCGAGGACTGGGCCTGGCGATCGTTCGCGAGAAAACCGAGAAGCTCGGTGGCCGTGTGGCCATAGAGAGCCGCCGCAACGCCGGCACGACAATCCGCATGACGCTGCCGCAGACACTGGCGACATTCCGCGGCGTTCTAATCGAATCGGCGCAGCGTCTATTTGTCGTGCCCAGCGCGCAAGTAGAGCGGGTCACGCGCTTCGAGCCGCAAGAGATTCAAACGGTGGAAGGCCGCAACACGCTCGCCGTGAACGGGCGCGCCGTGGCCTTGGCGGACCTCGCTGAGGTGCTGCAACTGCCGCCGGTGCGGCGTAGCGCCGAGGCGCCCAAGCTGACTCCGGCTTTGATTCTAGGGGCGGGCGATCAGCGCATTGCCTTCGCGGTGGACGCGGTGCTCGACGAACGGGAGGTGCTGGTCAAACGCCTGACAAAGCCGTTGTCCCGAGTGCGGAACATAGCCGGTGTCACCGTTCTGGGCTCCGGCGCCGTGGCACCGATTTTGAACGTGCCTGACTTGCTGAAATCCGCCCGGAACGCGAGTGCGGCAATGCGCGCGCTCGCGCCCGCAGAGACGGCGGCGATGCCGGCCATGAAAGTTCTGGTGGCCGAAGACTCCATCACGTCGCGCATGCTGCTCAAAGGAATTCTCGAATCCGCCGGCTACGACGTGAAAACCGTCGTGGACGGAATCGAAGCGTTCACGGCGCTGCGCTCGGAACACTTCAACCTGCTCGTCTCGGACGTGGAGATGCCGCGCATGAACGGCTTCGATCTGACGGCCAAAATCCGCGCGGACCACACACTGGCGGAACTGCCGGTCGTGTTGGTCACGGCACTCGAGTCGCGCGAGGATCGCGAGCGCGGCGTCGACGTCGGCGCCAACGCCTACCTTCTCAAGAGCAGTCTCGATCAGAGCAATCTGCTGGAAGCGCTGCGCCGGCTGGCGTGATGCCCGGCCCTTCAGCCAATGCAACCCAACAAAATTAAAGTGCTGGTGGTCGACGATTCACAAGTTACGCGGATGCTGCTGGTGCATGTCCTGGGCTACGATCCGGACATCCAAGTGATCGGTGCGGCAAACCACGGCCAGGCCACGCTCGACTTCCTCAATGCTGGGGGTATCCGCCCCGACGTCGTGCTCATGGATATCAACATGCCATGCCTGGACGGCTTCGAGGTTATCCGCCGCATCATGGAAACCCAGCCGTTGCCGATCGTCATTTGCACCGCCACAGCCGATCCGCAGGAGCTCACCGTCGCCTTCCGCTCGGTGGAAGCTGGAGTCCTCGCCTGCGTAGAAAGGCCAGTCGGCTTAGGTGATGCGGACTTTGAACCTCGAGTCCGCAATCTCATCCAAACGATCCGGCTGATGTCCGAAATCAAAGTGGTACGCCGCTGGCCGCGCCCGCGCCTCATTCCCGCGCCGGCGCCGACGGGCGATGTTTCGAAATCGAGTGCGGCGAGTGCCGGCATCAGGCTCATCGGCATCGGCGCTTCGACCGGCGGCCCGCTAGTGCTGCAAACGATCCTTGCCGGGCTGCCGAATCACTTTCCCGCACCGCTGCTCATCGTGCAGCACATTGCCCCCGGATTCCTGCCCGGCATGGTGGAATGGCTCAATCAGACCGCCGGCCTGCAGGTGCAGATCGCAGCTCACGGCGTCAATCCCCTGCCCGGCCATGCGTACATCGCACCCGATGATTTTCATCTCGGCGTAGGTGTCGGTGGCCACATGATCCTGACGCGCGCAGCCCCCGAGAGCGGCCTAAGGCCCGCGGTCTCTTATCTCTTTCGATCCCTGGCGGAAACCTGCGGCGCAAACGCTGTCGGAGTACTGCTCACCGGCATGGGCAAAGACGGCGCGCTGGAATTGAAACGGATGCGAGAGCGCGGTGCTTGTACGATCGCGCAGGATCGCAACAGCTCCATCGTGCATGGCATGCCCGGCGAGGCTATCGAGCTGGGCGCCGCCGTCCACGTGTTATCCGCGGATAAGATCGCGGGCGCTCTCATCGCACAATTCGCGTGCCGGAGCGCAGTTGCAGGAGAAATTAAATCATGAGTGTCGTCGCGCCGATGGATGCAACAGATGTCCTGATTGTCGAGGACAGCGCCACTCAAGCCCACCGGCTGCGCCATACTCTCGAACAGCGCGGCTTTCGTGTCACGACCGCCACCAATGGACGCCTCGCGCTCGAGAGCGCGCTGAGCCATGTGCCGCATCTCATCATCAGTGACGTGATCATGCCCGAGATGAATGGCTTCGAGCTGTGCAGCCGGATCAAGGCCGATGCGCGGCTCGCCGAAGTTCCTGTCATTCTCGTGACCACGCTGTCTGATCCACAAGACGTGATCCGCGGGCTGGCATGCCGCGCGGACAACTTCATTCTCAAGCCCTACGACGCAGAGCATCTCCTGGACCAAGTTCAGTTCGTGCTGATCAACCGCCGCATGCGTCAGAACGAGCAGCCGGGCATGGGAATCGAAATCATGTTCGGTGGCCACAAGCACTTCATTACCGCGGACCGCCTGCAGATCCTCAACCTGCTGCTGTCTACGTACGAAGCCGCGATTCATCGCAACGAGGAACTGACATCGACTCGAGACAGCTTGCGGCAGACGAATCTGAAGCTGGAACAGTTGACGCAAGAGCTCGAGGACCGCGTACACACGCGCACGCGCGAGCTCGAATGCAGCAATGAAGCGCTGAGCCAGGCACAAGAGGCGTTGATCCAACAGGAACGCCTGAGTGCGCTCGGACAGATGGCGAGCGGCATCGCGCATGACATCAACAATGCGATCTCGCCGATCGCGCTTTATACCGAATCGCTGCTCGAGCACGAGACTGGGCTGAGCGCGCGAGCGCGCGATAAGCTCGCCACCATCCAGCTTGCCATCGACGATGTCGCGCAGACCGTGGGGCGTATGCGGGAATTTTACCGGCCGCGCGAGGCGGAGCTGGAACGGACCCATGTCGAGCTGAGCTCGCTCGTACAGCAGGTTGCCAATCTGACGCGCGCCCGGTGGAACGATCAGCCGCGGCGGCGCGGTATCATGATCGAACTGACAACCGCGTTTGCACCCGATCTACCCACCATCCGCGGCGCCGAGAACGAGATCCGCGATGCGTTGACCAATCTTATCTTCAATGCAGTGGACGCGATGCCGAAGGGCGGCGTGATCAACGTGCGCACGAGCGCGCTCGTCGGCCCCGAGCTTGCGGGAATATCAGAGCACTATGTGCAACTCGAAGTGAGCGACACCGGCGTCGGCATGGACGACGAAACCCGCCGACGCTGTCTCGAACCGTTCTTCACTACGAAGGGCGCGCGCGGCACGGGCCTTGGCCTGGCTATGGTTTACGGGATGGCGCAACGCCATGCAGCGAGGCTCGAGATCGACAGCGAGCTCGGCGTCGGCACGACAATTCGGCTCGTCTTCTCTGCGGGTGCCGCCGCACTCCCCACTGCACCGCCGCCCACGGCGCAGGTTTTGGCGCGCAGCTTGCGCCTCCTGATCGTGGACGACGATCCGGCACTGCTCCAATCCTTGTGCAACACGCTTCAGCAGGAAGGGCATCAGATCACGCCGGCCGATGGTGGCCAGGCGGGCATCGATGCTTTCGCCCAGGCCAAGCAGGCCCAGGTACCGTTCGATGTGGTGATAACGGACCTGGGAATGCCTCAGGTCGACGGACGGCAAGTGATCGACAGCGTGCGCGCGGCTTCACCGCGAACGCCCATCATCCTACTCACCGGCTGGGGCCAGCACCCATTCGCCGATCACGAGCGGCCGCCGGAAGTAAATCGCCTACTGTCCAAGCCGGCACACCTGCGCGAACTGCGGGCGGCACTTGCCGAGCTCACTGCGCAACCGGCGAACTTGAGATAGCGCGACCAGTAGGCCCAGGCCCTCTCACACCGTCCGCTTCAAGTAGCGAAACAAGCCCGCGTGACTTTGCTTCAACGCTTTGCGCAACTCGATTTCCTCCTGCTCTCGACCGGCGCGCCGCGCCTGAACCCAGCGATGCACGCGCCGATAGTGCTCCTCGCCCGGGGAATTCCCCATCGGCAAATCCGCAGCGAGCTGCTGGGCCAGTGCCGGCTCATGCAGCAGCAGCCACGCAGGAAAATCGGCAGCAGTCAGGGTGGGCTCCGGCGGAATCAAGTCGGGTCCGTTCGGCTCAGGAGCGCCCTCCTCGTCAAACTCCACAAACTGCTGCCACAACACCGTCATACCCGCATCCGGTTGTCGCCGTCCCTCAAGGACCTGGGCAACCTGCTCGGGCGCTCGCCAACAGACATGACACCAGGCAGTCAATGCCTCGATGCGGCGCTTGGTATAAAAGGCGGCCTGCGCCAATCGCAAGCACAACACCGGCTGCGCCCACCATTCGGATTCGACGAGCACGCAACGGCTAACGCCCGCCCAGTCCTGCGCTTGGCTCAGAGCAAAGCTGCGATGCAAGTCCGGCGTGTCGGATGAAAATGGGCAAGCGTCGAGCGCGTCCGCCAGTTGCCGCCATAGGGGCGCGAGTAGATCTCTCCATTGAGCGCCGAGCAGGCGCTTGGCGGTCGGCGCGGTCTCGAGCAGAAAATCGAGCTCCCATTGTGCGTCTTCGATCGCGTGATCCAGGTGTCCCAGCGCGGCGAGCAAACGATCGAAGGCTGCGAGATCCGCATGAGTGGGCGCCTGTGCGTACAGGCGGTCTAATTGCCGCTGGGCTTCGGTCAGGTCTCGCGCGCGCAGCGCGCGCACGAGACCGTTAGTGAGCGCGACGACAGGATTGTCGAAAAACAAATCCATCTGCGGCGCATTCTGGGTGGGAGCAAAGCGGCTGCCGATGAGCCGCTGCAGAATGGGATCCGTGCTGATGCGCAGGGGTGCGGCGTTGTCGTCTTTTCCCGCCGCATGCCAAGCATGAAATTCCTGAGTCTGCTCTTCGAGCCCGATGCTGCGCGCATAGCCGGCGGCCGCCTCGATGTGCGCACGGATTTTTTCCGGGTTGCCCATCAGCACGGCATCGAGCACAGCGATTTCGCGCCGACGCCAGGCCTCGTAGTCGCCGTAAACCAAGCGCCCCGTCTCGATGAGCAGATCCAACGGACTGAACGCGCCTTGTTCCAGCAGTTGCGCATCCACTTGCGCTTGCAGCTCAGGATCGATCGCCATCATGGTGCGAACAAGCCTTCCAGGTCGGTCGCGCTCAGCCGCGCCGGCGATGCGTTGTGCTCCCCGAACAATTGCGCCGCAAGCGCATGTTTATCAGCTTGTAGCTGCATGATCTTTTCCTCCACCGTGCCTTGAGCGATCAGCTTGTAGACGAACACCGGCTTATCCTGACCGATGCGGTGCGCACGATCGGTCGCCTGCGCTTCCGCGGCGGGATTCCACCACGGGTCATAGTGAATCACAGTGTCTGCCGCGGTGAGATTCAAGCCGGTGCCACCGGCCTTGAGGCTGATTAGAAACAGCGGCGCAGCGCCTGCTTGAAATCGCGCAACGAGGTCCGCGCGCCGCTGCGTTTCGCCTGTCAGCATCAAATACGGAATGGCCAGCTCCTTCACGACCGCTTCGATGAGCCGCAACATAGACGTGAACTGCGAGAACAACAGGATGCGCCGCCCCTCCTCCACGAGCTCCGGCAACACCGTGCGCAGCCAGTCCATCTTTGCGGAAGGGATCGTCCGCGTTTCCGCATCATCGAGCGCTAGCCGCGGATCGCAACAGGCCTGGCGCAGTTTGAGCAAAGCATCGAGCACCGTGATCTGACTGCGCGCCAGCCCCTGCTGCTGAATGACTTCCCGCACTCGGCGGTGCATGGCGAGGCGAATGCCGTCGTAGAAGTCGCGTTGCCGCTCGTCCAACACGAGCGATTCGACGATCTGCGTTTTCTCCGGCAGATCCTTAGCCACCGCGTCCTTCGTGCGGCGAAGCACGAACGGCGCAACCCTTCGAGCGAGCGCCGTGGAGCGGCTTCGATCTGCATTCTTCTCGATGGGCGTGCGGTACTGTCGCTGGAATTGCTTTTCATCTCCGAGAAAGCCGGGTTGCAGAAAATCGAACAGCGACCAGAGCTCGCCCAGATGGTTCTCCATCGGCGTCCCCGTGAGGCAAAGGCGATGCTCGGCTCGCAGGGCCCGCGCCACTTGGGAAACTTTCGCTCGTGGGTTCTTGATCATCTGCGCTTCATCGAAAATGAGAAAACTGAATTCGCGCGCGAGCAGCACTTCCCCATCGAGCTGCAGCGACGGATAGCCGATGACGACGACATCCGCTGCATCGATCGCGGGAAACAATTCCTTGCGCTGAGCACCGTGCAAAGTCAGTAGCTTCAGTTCCGGTGTGAAACGCTGGATTTCCTGCCGCCAATTTCCGATGACGCTCACCGGTGCGACGATGAGCGACGGCTTCGTCAGGCGTCCCTGCTGCTTTTCCAGCGCGAGGTGCGCCAAAGTCTGCACCGTTTTGCCCAGGCCCATATCGTCGGCCAGGATGCCGCCCAGGTGGAAGCGGCGCAGAAACTGTAACCACCCTAAACCCTCTTGCTGATAAGGCCGCAGCGTTGCGTGAAAGCGCTCCGGGGCGGGCAACGGCTGAATGCCGGAGAATTCCCGCAGCTGTTGTACGAAGTCGAGCATCGCGCCGTCGTTCGAGCGCAGCGCGACGCTATTCAAGTCCAGCGATAGTTGCGCAAGCCGGCTCGCCTGACTTCGCGGCAGAGACAAGGCGTGTCGATCGTTCAAGCCGTCTTCCCGATCGAACAGCTCCACCAGTGTGTCGGCGATGCATTGAATTCGATCGATCGCCACCGGCAGATAGCGGCCGTCGTCAAGCGGAATCAGCAATTGATCGCCGATGCGATACGAGGGATTTTTGTCCTCTGGCGATGCGCCTTGCAGATAGCTCACCAGCGCCGGCAACAGATTGACCGACTGGCCCTCCACCATGACGCCCAGACGCAGATCGAACCATTCGCGCGGCCGGTCTCGAGGCTTTGGGCCGGAGAGCGCGAGTTGTGCCGGGTTCGTTTGCAGGTGCGCGTACCAACTATCCAACGTCGCGATTCGATACGGAAAGTCCGGCTCGACATCGACGATCCAGCCGTCTGCTTTGAGTTCCGGAATAGAGCTCATCATGAACGCAAGCCACTTTTCCGGATTCTGACGAGCATCGACCGGGAGTGCGTGATCAAGTTGAGTTTGCAGCCGCTGTTCGACCGAGCGATCGCGATCGAGCTCGCACACAACGCCTGCCCCCGCCAGGTTTGGGATGTTGTCTTGTGCATGGATGCGTGCAGTGCTCTCGTGCACTTCGCTGCCTGGGATGCCGCCCGGCCCAGGATCGCCACTGAGATTGTTGTACGCTTGGCTGTGCATTTTGCGCACAGTGTCTTGGTCTGCGCGCATCGAGCGACTGTCTACGGCGAGATCGTTGTAGAGAAAATACAGCGTTGCCTCAGGTCCGGCGGACAGCACCAGCCTTGCGTGCAGACTCGTCAGCGTCTGCCTTTGCACGACGATCGTCTGCAGGCGAGGGAAAGTGACTGCGGCCGCGTTGCCTGCCAGCTCTTCGTTGACCGCAGCCACTTGCTCGGGCGAGATCGGCGATCGATCTAGGTAGTGCCGCAACACGCTTGAAGAAACGGACGGGTGCGCCTCTCCGCACTCATTGACAGCACAGTCAACGTAGACGGGCGGCTCCGCGGCCAGAATAACTTCGAACGATCCGGGCATTTCACCGAGCAACTGCTGATCACCATTCGGCAATATTTTCCACCCGAAGGTCACGTGACGCGCGCTGCCCGGTCGCAGTGGGTTTCCGCTCAGCGAGCGCCAGAAGGCTCGACCAGTCGACACGCACTGTCGCAGCAACTCAACCCCGCTCTCATCGCGCAACGACCACGGAGCCTCAAGGTGCTGAGCCGTTAACGTTCTGATGATTGCCTTGTCGTGCGGATCCACGTAGCGAGGATATTCACTGTTTCGATCAGACGGTCGCAGGACGAAAGGACAGGCACTGTTGACGTCCACGCGCCCGCCATGCGCTGAAGTGCTGCCCACCCAGATGGATAGCATAATGTGCGTGGCGCTGGTGCGGCTGCTCGCTTCGCCGCCCGACGCTTCAAGAAGATAAAAAAGTCTTTGCTGTAGGACTGTCGAGTCGCGCGCAGAAACTCGCGCCGATTCATGCACCGGTCCACGTAGCGACGGAGAAGGCGGCGGCTGCCGCGTCTGCGCCGGTGAGGGTCCCGTGCTGCCACCTTGATTTTCCGGCGAAGTTTTGCCGGCGTCCTTCAGCGAAGCGATCAAGACAGCCGCCACATGAACGCACGCACTACGCTGGCCGCAGCTGCATTCTCCGACTATGTTGAAGCGAGCCTGTTCGCCCCGCCCCGTTTGATACTGGATGTAAACCCGATGCTTGGTGGCACGCGGGTCCGCGAGCCGATCCACGCCGACAACTCCGGTCACGACGCTGCCTGCTTGCAGAATGCGCACATCTTCAACAGAGCCGCTTTCGACCAGCCGTTCCGCGGCGTCAAACTGTTGATGACCGAATGTGTCTTTCAGATGGTTCAGACGATCGGTTGCAGAATCGCTCACAGTGACATTGCTTTCTCTTCGAGACGCGTGCGACATAGCCACGCGGGGATCCGGGATAATGTAACCAGCTTGCCGGGGGTCCAACAGGGAGTTGTAGCAGCCTCAACGGCTCGGTGCCGGTGCGAGGTGCAGTCTTGCGGCCATATTCACCAAGTCCACGAGAGACTCCGCCTTCATCTTCCGCATCACTTTGCCTCGGTGTGCCTTCACCGTGATCTCGCTGATGCCGAGCTTGCCTCCGACCTGTTTATTCAGATGGCCACGGACCACCAACGCCATGACTTCTCGCTCGCGCGGACTGAGTGACGCGTAACAATCCCGAAGCGTCCGTATCTCCTCCTCGTGACCCAGTGCAGTGTGGCTACGTTCGATGGCGCACCGGATCGCGGTCAAAAGCACGTCGGCACCGAATGGTTTCTGCAAGAACTCAACAGCTCCCGCCTTCATGGCTTGGACCGTCGTCGGCACGTCGCCGTGCCCCGTGATGAAAATGATCGGCATGTCAACCCGATCGACGGCGATGCGCTTCTGCAGCTCGAGTCCGTTGAGGTCCGGAAGCGTAACGTCAAGCACCAAGCAGCTCGGCGCAAGGTGTCTCGGGCGGGAGAGAAATTCCTGTGCGGACGCGAAGACTTCCGGCCGCCAGCCTGCGCTGAGGATTAGCAATTCCAGCGATTCGCGCACCGAGACGTCGTCGTCAACGACGAACACGACGGGTATCGCGTGCGACATGGTGATGACCTTTTTCTTGTTCCGGCGCGCTCGCTGAGCTCAACTATATCCTCTACATCCCTTCAGTGCACAGCGTGACAGATCGCGTCAGCTGGCTCGAAGCGCGGCATTGAGTGCTGCAAGCAGGTTCGTCTCATTGAATGGCTTGAACAGGCACTCGACGGCGCCCTGCTCGAGCACGCGCAGACGGACGATCTCGTCTTCGTGAGCGGTGATGAAGACGATCGGAATCTCTTGCCGGCGACGCGTCAATTCTCGTTGGAGATCGGGTCCGGACATGCCGGGCATGGCAATGTCGAGAATCAGGCAGCTGGTCTGGTCGATGCAGTCGGATGCGAGGAACTCTTGCGCCGACGAGAATGCCTGGACTGCAAAGCCGAACTCCCTCAGCAAGTCGGGCAACGACTCGCGCACGGACTCGTCGTCATCGACGACCGATACTAATAAACGTTTGACTATCATGGATTCCTCATAACCGGCTGCGCATTCGTGACAGCAGGCGCCCGAATGACGCCAAGACTGTGGGCGCCCGTCACAGCCTCTGGTCTGTGAGGAATCGAAAATAAAAACGTGGCACCTGGGCCCTCATTCGGCACCGCCCATAGACGGCCATGATGATTCTCGATGATGGAGCGACTGACGGACAGGCCGATCCCCATGCCGCCACTCTTGGTTGTGTAAAACGCATCGAAGAGTCTGTCCACCGCTTGAGGCTCGAAACCCACCCCCACATCTTGCACGCTCAGGCGCACTCGATCGTCTTCGTCTCGATCAGTTCTAATCACCAATTGTCTTGGACGATCGTCGATACCGCTCATCGCATCCGAGGCGTTCAGGAGCAAATTCAGGATGACCTGCTGAAGTTGAACACGATCGCCGATGACAGGCGGCAGGTCGTCGACCAGATCCGACCGGAGAATTACACGGTTTCTCTGAAGCTCACTCCACGACAGCGCAATCACCTCTCGTGTAGCCTCATTCAGGTCCACCTGTTCGGTCGTGGCGTCCTTCTTGGCAAAGAGCGCGCGCAATCGCGTGATCACATCAGACGCACGGTTGCCGTCGCGAATCGTGCGCCGCGCGGTTTCGCGCGCGCCGTCGACGTTTGGAGGATCGGCGGCTAGCATCCGCAGGCAGGTGCTGGCGTTAGTGATGATGCCCGACAGCGGCTGGTTAACTTCGTGCGCGATCGATGCCGTCAATGCTCCCAGGCTCGAGACCCTGGCCACGTGTGCGAGCTCCGATCGGACCTTGTCGAGTGCCGCTTCCGAGAGTCGGCGCTGCGTCACGTCCTGAATCGCGCCGATGGCAATGCTGGCGATGTGGGTGAACTGCTGGATGAGCGCTTGGTGGAAAGAAGTGGGGCTGCCCGCTTCGCGCCTATAGATCGCAAAAGTGCCGAGCAGCTCTCCGGACAACGACAGAATGGGCGACGACCAGCAGGCCTTCAAGCCGTGCGACAGCGCCACGGCCGGCCAGCCATTCCTATCCCACCGCGTGTCCGACGATACGTCCGACACAATCACCTGGGTCTTCAGGCTCGCCGCCAGTCCGCACGGCCCTTCAGGGCAGCTGACCGCCCAGCCCCTGAGGAAGTCGTTGTAGCTGGATGGCAATCCGGGTGCTATGGCTTGTCGGACCCTCCTGCCGGTACGGTCAAGTAGAAGGACGCTGCTGAAGCACCCTTCCGCAGTTGCGTCGAGTAACGCGCACAACGCATTGACGACGACCGGCAGCGGACATCCCAAGACCACCATTTCGAGTAACCGCTTTTCACCGGCAAGCAGCGCTTCCACCTGCTTTCGGTCGTCGATGTCCGTGTCCAAAAGGTACCAGAGGACTACGCGCCCTTCTGTATCTCGCAAAGGGAAGCCGCGCATCTGGAACCAGCGGTAGGCCCCATCAGCACGGCGGTGGCGGCCTTCCATTTCGAACGCACGGCCGGTTTCGACCGCCCCTCTCCAGGCGGCGATAAAAGCGGGAAGATCGTCCGGATGCACTGTG
>Ga0307515_10006163_pt1 | contig 24103 bp, 19 predicted proteins | sample 17_EM_MG_FD_194513 | JGI IMG/M metagenome (GOLD analysis project Ga0307515, IMG submission 194513) | Populus trichocarpa ectomycorrhiza microbial communities from riparian zone in the Pacific Northwest, United States - 17_EM | ecosystem: Host-associated > Plants > Roots > Unclassified | place... | reverse complement strand
TATAGACTTATCAGGCCGACAGTAATCTCCGGCCATACGAGACTCATCTCTAGCCATACGAGACTCATCTCTAGCCATACGAGACTCATCTCTGGCCACAGAAGACAGAGACCTATCATGCAATACGAAAAACTGTAATAATTCGCTATCGAACTACCATACATACCCCTCACCGCACTCCCTTCAAGTGCCTCCCTAAACGCGGAATTCAAAGACGAGAGTTTATTATTAGTTCTGGGATCTTCGAAGGTGGAGTATTTGTTTTATTGTTTTATAGCCTACATTTCAACGGGCAGCGAATTGGCCGAGCAAACAATCAGAACCTTTCCCTTCTATATAATCCGTTCTTCATATAGAGAGAGGGAAGACGGCATTATCCCGGTATGATCACCAGTAGAGGATCATTCATCATCACCCTGTCGTCTCAGCGTCGCACAGTAGTTTAATTCAATGCAACTCATACTGCTCGTTATCAATCGGATTGAGCACAAACGTTGCTGTCTCACCCGGGTATGGACAACGAGTGCGCGCTCAAGTCTGTCTGCAAAGCATGGGCTGTTTCAAGGGATTTTCCATGAGTCCAACCCGTCGCTTCGAATTATTTCCATAATATCATCCCATTGAGCTGTCACGCATTATTCATTCAACTATGAATAAGGAATACCAGCCCATAGATCACCGTCCCTCTCAGAACCAGAAGAAAGTAAAAAAGCAAGAATACAAAACCACCGACTTCATTCGCGTTTGTGCACCATTTTAACACCATCATACCACCGCACTACTCCACGATCTCTTCTGTCTCAGCAATAACCTCCTCCACGATTTCCTCCACCACCGCATCCTCCTCTGACGCCTCTTGGCGGGGTGCAACCCACCCAACCTCCTCCCTGGCCCTCTGGAGCTCCTTCTCAACACGTTCTCTCCAAGCAAGCCACTCGTCCAACAATCTCTTACGCGCCTCGACGACCTCCTTGTTCTGTGTGTGTAGCTCCATCTCATCCTCCTCGTCGAACTGTCTGGAGTATTCGCGGAGGTTTTTGCGGATCGCCTTCTGTTCGTCCTTGGTGAGCATGGTAGGCGGGCGGGGACGCCATAAGAATTGGTTGAAGCGTTCAATGTGTTCTTCGCGAAGGAGCGTGCCCTTGAAGTCGTACAGGTGGTAGCCGTTCTCCATCTATTCTGGCGATTAGCTCTTCAAGAGAGAGGGTGAGAGGGGATGGGAAAAATACCTGGTGCTTCCACGCGCTGGCGGACGTAGCAACATATCGTCCAGTAGGATCCCACTCAACGTCGGTAACACCGTAATGTTCGCTCGTTGCCATCAGCATCAAGTTGCAAGCCAGCTCCTTGTTAGCAGGAACCTTCTCCTGCTTCTGCTTCTCGCCCTCGAAATCCATGTCCCAGAACTCGAGCTCAAAGCTCTGCTGCGAGTGCACAGTCGCAACCACAGCAAATCGGCCCTTGGGACCCCAGTAGATGGCGTTCGAATTCTTCTTCTCCACCGTCTTGGCGCACATCCACTCGCCAACACCGTTCTTGAGCTTCTCTGGAGCGTAAAAGTGGACATTAGTCTTTGGGGCCACTGCGGCGCCAACAACAGCCTCATCGGTGGTGATAAAGACGAAGCGGTTTCCTTGGGGCTCCCAAGAGAAGTTGACAACGACCTGCTTCAGCTCGACGATTTCAACGGGGATATTCTTTTCGGTAACGCGGAAGAACTCGAGGGAGGTGTAATTTGATTTCTTGGTCTTGGTGTGTCGGTCGACCTTGACACAAAGGTATTTACCCTCGCTCTGCCAATGGAGTTTACAGTCTGAGACGTTAACCAAGTTTCGGGTTCGGATAATCTCTTTGCTAGGGATGTTCATAAGACCGGCACGGGCTGTCTGGTTATTCATCTCAGGGGTCCAGTAGCAGAAGAGTTGCTCAGCTTGGGGCTTGCCCTTGCCAGCGACAGGAACGGCAGGCTGCCATTCAAAGTCGACAACACCCTCAATCTTGATTGACTTCTTTCCGAGCAGAGTCATCTCGGGGGTCTGGTAGACCTGAACGGACTGGCCAGGCACAACACGTGCAACGTACTTGTCATCGGCCGACCATTTGAAGCTGGGCCACGAAATTTTCTTCCGCGTCTTCTCTGCACCGGCAACACCAGCTTCCGGAGTATCGGTGGCAGCAAACGAGCGCACGACATTTCCAGTCTTAATATCCCAGATGATAAAGTTCTTTCCGTCCTCGTCGACCGAGAGCGGGTAGCCCGGAGGAATAACATCAGGAATCGCAATCGGCTTGTTACTCCAGGTGACGAGGTAGTTCTCATTCGGCGAGTAGTCGACCAGGTTCACAAACGGATGCGCAAACCGGCGGATTCTTTTCCAGCTCGCGCCACTCCACAATTGTACGCCTTGTGCATGGATCGACGTCAAATAGGTTCCCATCGGTGACCACTGGACAAACGATTCGGTCCAGTGTGCGCGGTCGACCATTGGTTCAGGCGGATCCTTCTTCTTATTCAAAAATACACCGACGCTGTCGCCACGAAACATGATCATCTGGTCGCGGGCATTGGGCTCTCCCAGCCAGGAGCGAAGGTGTTCCTGTTCTACGAAGGGCTCGATCGGCGGTGGGGTATATTCTTCCCTGATCCTTCCCTCGCGACCATAGTGCTCGATATCGGTGAGTTTGTTGATGTAGATGGTGTGTTTCTTGTCGAGGGCCATTCCGTTGAGCTTCTTGCAAGCGGCGAGAGCTTGCTCAGGTGTGTCGTATTCCACAAATGCGTATCTGTCATCAGCCACCCTCACCATCAGCTATCCACTCCTTAGAAATAGCAATGCCATCGCATCATACCCGGCGGTTTGCTTGGTGTTCTCGTCAAGCGGCATGTAAACCGAGTCGGGCTTGACCTTTCCGACATCGCCCAACTTCTTGCACAAGAACTTGATCAACTTCGGCTTGCTGTCTTCTGGTACGCAAGGACATCCGTCGACAACGACAAATGTATCGAGTCCCTCGTCAAGTCGGACATCAAATTGTTCTTTAAGATCTATTGGTCGAAACCCCACGTTAGCCCCACCTCACACTACGCATACTCTTCGCCGGGAGTAGAAAAAAGAAAATGCACCTGAGAAATCGATCTCGTCCTCGTCGCCCTCGTAATTGCTATGCGGTGCCATGATTACGGTAGTAACTGGTGGTAATACAGGTAAAAGACGGATTATTTGACGTCGGGTGTTGGTACGGGCTATGTTGAAGTTTTTTGTGGAGTGTTCGCACCACAAAACAAAAGACAGTCAAATCTGACCCAGAGCCGCACAACCATATATGCCAAAAATGAATAGAACAATCAGGTATGGCCTGCAAAGCGATCTTTATGGGGAAAGATGCAGTGACCATAGAGTTCATACATGCTGGATTATTTGAAGTTTCATCGAAACAATAGAGTAAGAAGACTGCCAAAATCTCACCCGACATGGACAACAGCTTTTCACAACAAACATGCGTGATTCCAATGCAAATTATATATTCACAGATCCCAACTCCGTTTCATCTAAAAGAAAACTAAAAATGAAGACAATAGGCCACCCATCGTCCATGCACTCCCAAAGACCCGTATGTACTTCCATCATCCCCAAATGCATAGAAACAGAAAGAACCCTTTTGAAATCCAAACGAATCTTTAGATGCATGAATGCTTGATGCCCATTCCCTTCGATATGCAACCAATGCCCTTCAAAAACTCAGACTCAGAATATACCACTGCCGATATACCTAACTAGAACCAAACCCCCCCTCAGCCTCCATGAAATCGTTAACAGCATTCTCATCCAACCTAATCGAACAAGAAACAAACTTGTTTACAACCCATAAATAGCAAACCTCCAAACTTCGAACATTATACAACCAAAACTGGACCAAAGAGAGAAGAGAAACCCAACGGCCCTCTGATATGCATCTAACGGCAACTAGGAAAGTCAAGAAAACGCCCCCGAGTCATCACATCATTGCTAAATCAATGTAACAACCCGCTTCACAACACGCACACGTACGGGTAAAGGTATAGGAAAGAAGTACAATATAGCAGAAGTAAAGCGTCAATTCCCAAAATCGCAGCTCTTCCAAAAGGTATGCTTCCGTAGATGAAGCCTTCCTAGCTCAGGACACTGTCCGTTGTGCTTTAACAGTACTCTCAGAGCTTCGAGTATAGTGCTTGAGGCGGGGGCGTTCTCCTCTTTTCAACGCTGCATCCTTCATCTCGTCAGGCTCCTGTGCCAACTGGGCGACCGTGATACTCCGAGTTCGCTTAGGCTTCCCGGCCTTCATAACAAACCCCCCCTCTGAATCGGACCCACTATCTTCCTCTTCCTCAGGTTGAAACAGTAACTCGCTTACTTTTCTTCCGCGAGCCTGAGCTTGAACCAGCCTGAGATGATCTTCTTCGTCAGGACCGACGGCATCTTGACTGTGTTCGGTTGGAACGAAGGATCCCTTGCGAGAATATTGATTAAGAAAGATATCCGAAGACACCGACGAAGGATTGGTTGCGACACTGGGAAAACTTGTTGAATTTGTCAGACTGGACCCAGCGGTGTTCACGAATCTTTCATTACTAGATGAAGACACCAGGTTTCCAACATCAGATTTCGGCGACGGCGGATCAAAGTATCCCGATCTCCGTGAATTTGCAGTCATGGCCATGGGTGGCGTTACCCAGCCCCGAACCGGATGGTAAAAACTCTCACGTGACCATCCATCGGGAGTCCTGAAGGGTAAGGTGCCAGAGCCGTTGGAAGTATAACGCTGCCGCTCTTTCTCCTCAAGCATCATCCTTTGATTCTCTTGGCCGAAGACGCGATCTGAAGGCGCCTCGTCATCAGGACTTGTAGGACATGGCCGGTCTAGCATATCGCTGTCATCGTCATCGTCGTCCAGGTTCAACTTCCCTAGTCTACGCCTGGCTAATTCCTGCTCTTCTCTACGTTGACGGTCAAAGCGCTTCTTCAGGTTTGAGTCGGGCGATTTGGGAAAGATATTCAGAAGGCCGTTTTCCATGTTATCCACAACAGTGTACAACGTCCCAGGTTGCGGAATTTGAGTAGGCAATGTATCGTAGTCTGCCGCTAGGGCAACGGGAATGGGGACCCTGGGGAATAGCGCCCCACTTAGCACATCTCTGGCTCTCAAAGGACTGCTGTCTTCGTAAGATGGTGTCTTTCTTGGTACACCACTGCCCCTCGCAAGATCATCGCTTTTGGTACTGCGGACTATCCGGCGAGAGATTGTCGGTGCAACGAGAGCTGCGGTGCTCTCCGCTTTGAATAGATGGCGAGGCGTGCCGTCCACGGGACTAGTTGGTGGTGGTTCAGTGGGAGCACGGTGAGTTGCTCTTACGGCATCGCTGGTATAAGTGGAATGCCTTCTCAGGAGATTCGCACCAAGGAGATTCATCGACTGTTTCCGCCGAAGTTGCTTGTCTTGAGGTCCTTGCGTCCATTGACTTCCGGTGACTCCGGAAGTCCACTGTTGGTCGTGGTACTCATGCCCGTCAGGCTGTCCATGAATGGTCTCAGAAGAGGCCGCACTCGAGTTCGTCACACTTTCAGCTAGTGTATTCAGCTTCTCATCTTCTCTGGGTTCCTCCACTCCACCCAACCATTGTAATTCTTTTTCCTGATCATCTTTATCTGAAATACTAAGAAAAGTCTTCTGCTGACCTTGCTTACTCCCGCTTGCGCCCCCCGGGGTATTTGGAACCACTATCTGCTTTCCCTTGGAATCGCGAACGTTCGTAGTGCTACTACCGCGTTTCCTGAGACCTCGAACCCATGTTCCAGCTGCTTTGCGAATAGCAGACTTCGCTCGATTGACGATACTAGGAACAGAAACAGCTGTCTCGACATCCTCGGTTGTAACTTCAATCTTATTTCCGTGCGAGGTGCGCTCTGGGTCGGTCCTCTCGACCCACCCAATAGGATCTTCGACGCCTTGGAGCACCCAAGGGTGTCGCTTGACTTCTTTCAACAAAATTCTTTTGGCTGGGTTTTTGATTAATAAGCGCTTGATGAGGTCCCGCAAATCGTCATCGACAGGCTCAGTTTCATAATCTTCAAGCTCTTCCGGCGAAAGACGGTGGATAGGGTCCAATTCCAGTTTGTGCGCCCGTATTCGGCGCTTGGGAATGACAAGCTCCTCTTCAGCGATACATTTGAACAGCTTGAATTCGTGTTCTGCATTGAAAGGCAGGCGGCCGAAGATGAAACAAAAGAGTGTTACACCCAAGGCCCAGACATCGATGGCGGAAGTAATAGGAACTTGCGGAAGAGCAGCGTCTAAGATTTCAGAGCGGTTAGCAGACAAACGCTTCTCGGCTTCGGTAATTGAGGCTAAGGGAAGCGAGGCTATTGGGCAAGAAAACACACCCATCGAACAAAGCTCTGGAGCGAAGAATGCAGGCGTCCCTGCAGTTTTTGCTAACTCGAGTTCATCCTGTTCATATCCTGTTGGTTCATCCTCGCCAGTTCCTTCATCGTCGTCTTCTCTGCATGGACGGCCCAGAAAGCTGACACCAAAGTCGGAAATCTTGGTGACCTTGTTGTCGGTCCATAACAAATTCGCAGGCTTAATATCACGGTGAATTATGCCGTTCCAGTGGAGATGATCGAGTCCAACAACAGTATCTCGAAAACACCTACGCGCTTCTTCGATACTCATTGCAGGCTCATAGCAATCTTCCTCTAAAACGCTCAGGATCGATTCCGTGTCAGAAAAGTCATCTTGCGGCGAACTGGCATGGCCGTCATTGTCATCTTCGACCTCAGAATCGACATTCGAATCCGATGCAAACTCGAGCGACCAGAAGGATGTGCTGGAAGGTTTTCTTCGTCGGCGTTTCTTGCGATCCCCTTTCTTTGCCTGGCCGTTGTTACCAGCCGCTGCAGTTAATCTTGCCTGGGTTGCTGCAATTTCCCGTTTCAAACGCTGATGATCTCGGCGTATCACATCGGGGTCACTTTCCTTCCTCCAAATAACCTCCCCTCGTACAACATACTCCAGTACCAGGTAAACCTTCTTGCTCCGGTCATCGTCAATCACTTCGATTAATCGAACGACGTTCTCGTGCCGTATCTTCTTCAAAATCGCAATCTCCCGTCGGATTTTGGTCTCCGAGCTCTCTCCGCCATCTCCTTTCCGACCCAACCGTGGACGTCCCTGTGACCGTTCAACTATTTTGATAGCCACCAAATCCCTCGTTCTCAAGTCAAACCCGAGCTTGACCTTACCATGAGTTCCGCGTCCAATCTCCTCGATGATTGAATAGTTGTTAATAGTCTTTCTGCCGGATATAGGATCGTAATCGGTTTCTAGCTGATTTGTTTCTCGGACTGGATCCGCCTGTCGATACTGAGAGGGGTGGAGATAGTGAATCGGTTCTGTTGCTCCGTCCGTAGATTGGACGAGCAGCTGGTGCGAAGGCGGTCGGTAAAGGCTAGGAGAAGATACTGGCGTAGGTGGTGTCGAATTCCGGGAATGGAATGGCATCGAGTATATCGAAGTATTGGAGGTGTGTCGTGACGTGCTCGCTGAATTTAAGTTCGAAAGGGAAGCCTGATCTCGAAACTGGTGAAGGTGTTCATCGAGAAGAGGAAGTGGTTGAAGGTGAGGAGATGCTCGGGGGTTTTGGTTGGGGGTATTACTCCGCAATCTCATCGTCATGATCGTCGGCGTCTCTGTCGCATACTGCGCTCAGTGGCCGGGTTCACCGGGGGCGCGAGTTGCCGTCCGGACGGAAAAAGGAACGCAGTTTTTAGGTGGTGTAGTTGTTACGAAGATATGAGTAGTCAGACTAGGGTGAGGGTGATGGGTAACGTCCTGGATCTGGTAGAACGGTCTGACTATCCACAGCGATAGGCAGAGAGCTGCCCTTTGCAGATTCGAGTACCTGCTACAGTGCGGTGAAGGACAAGGGGTGCAAGTTGTGGAAGAGTGATAGTAATCGGGCTGTAGCCAAATTATGCAAGCCCGGAGGAAGCGGATGTGGGCGAAGTGAAGTTCGGGAACTATCTATATAGATGTTCACTCTTAGCCATTGCTACAAGAATGAAACATGTACAGCAGCCACCCCATGAGTGCGGTTCTGATATCACAACGCGCGCAATGAAGAGGCTCAACGCAGTACAGACGCAAGCATAGTGTACCTAGTGTATGAATGTAGCTATGGAACCAGTCGATCGTAACGGTTGACAGCGGGCGGATAAGAGTGTGAGGACTGTAGCGATGAATGGATGCTTCACTTGGAGTCTCGTATGTTAAGACACAGGTAGTCGAATAACTGAAGATGCTGTTTGTACGAGTTGAGTTTAAAGGTAGCAGTCGTGCGTGCGTTTGGTATGGCGGTGATGGGAGAAAGGGGGGGGGGACGACACTGGCTCAGTAGATTTTACTTATTCAACTGGTACAACGGTGCAGCAATGAAGACAGTGTGGTGGTGCCGTAGTGGTGGTGGTCAGGTTCAAGGGTAGGAAAAGCCGATCCTTTCGTTGCTCACATTTCCTGCAGCCAGGATGCGATGGTGGTGCAGTTCCCAAGTTCGCCGCCGTTCCGCCAAGCCTTGACTTTGCCAATCCAGGACAAGGAATGGTGCGCGAAATTATGACACCATGCTTACCCTGGGCTTAGCCGTGTTCCAGCTCGAGCAGATCGGCAGCAAAACAGGAAGGACTGTGATAGGTTGCACATCTGGGGATTTATGACGATGATGTCGAAGTGCACAGACTTACACACGGAGTTGTGATGCCCGGAGCTACGCTACAGTAACGATTTTTGGCTATTATACTCCAGCAAAAGATGGGAATAGACAGAGAACATGATACAACAAGATCCAGGTTGCCATCGTTGAAGTGGTGAGACCTGCAAGCGAAACGGTGAAAATGAGGGGTCTCTACCATCAAGATCGAGAGCCCCATCGGATAGTTGCTAGGTGCTATCTATCTGGACTGTCACTGGCTTTCGTCTCACTCGCTCGTCTGTTTCCTTCCCTCCCGCTGGCCCAAGACGAAAGTAAGCACTGCCGTCAGGGACTGATGAACTGATGATGTCTAGAGTACGAAACATCTGTTTTTATTTTATTTTTTGCCAGTGCTTACTGGTAAGCAGATGAACGACGCGTTTCGCCTCTGCATCGCTAACGTTAGCTACTCAGTACTAGTGTGGTCAACTTGTTCCGTCCTAAAAAGTTTACCCTCATCACATTTCATATTGGATGATTGCTTCAATGTGGTAACTCCTCCCTGCCTGCCTGTTTTCCTCCAATTAGAGTAGGTACATGATGTATCGTGAGATATTGCCGAGTGGAAGCAACTTGCTAGGGAACCCCAGGTCTAGACTGCTACTGCTTCACGATAGCCGTTTCTGCTGCAGTTTGTTATTAGAACTTGACTCGTCATGTTACGCTACTGCTAACTAGGCCTGCCTACTTTAGTTCCAAGGAAACCTATCATCACTCATGCTCTGGGTTCGATTTTTCAACACGCAGCATCATCATCCCTCTGCGTGTTAGAACTGGTTAAACCCCGCACCAGAAGTTAAGTAGCATCAAGCACAGGAGGAAGAAGAAGAAGCGAGTTCACGACTCTCGGCACTTCGTGTTTCTCACGATAATACAGACGCCTCAACGCACCATAAAAAAAACGGACAAGCACAGTAAACAACAATATAATAATACACTTCGCCACTCACCAGTAGTCCCAACAACTGCAGACGTAACTCTCTGTGCCACGTTCGCCCTCCGTCCGACAAGTTTTTAAGGTTGTCGGGCGGAGTGCAGATTAAACTTCGTTTCGCTTGAGCCTCCCCTTGCTCAGCAGAAAAAGAAGCTTTACCATGAAGCTTTTTGTTTGGGTTTTTCGGTTCAGCTTTCCTCGGGTGGGTGGCGTGATTGGCTCGGTGCGTGTCACTGGCTGAAACCTTATTTCTTCCTCGGTGAGCTCCGTCAAACGTCGCATTCGCTCGTACCCGAAACAACGTACGATACCTACAGTACATTAGGAAACATTGATGATGGGTCCGCATATTACCATAACGATTTCCAGCGCAGAGACCCATCATCAAAAATCTGCTCAGGACTCAACCAGGAAGCAAATGCATACTCTAACTACATCGCACAGAAAGGTAAGGTATATAAGTGCTCTATCTTCACGATGGTCGACAGGAAAGCAACGGAATGCGGGATTTAACGACAGCCTTATAACTCTTCGGGTGTTGGAAATGGGAGTTGGATAATTCTAGAAACATGCCGCGTCGTGATTCATAGCTGTAAGTGCACATCTCCAGCTAGCGATGTGCACTTACAGCCATGAGGAGAAGGCTTGTTGTCTTGCATTTTCACACAATCCGGCACGCGTGTTAGTACCTCGTTTGTCGTCATTACAGCTGCAGCAATTACTAATCTGACGGGCTCTATTCGGACACGGTTCATATCGTGGTATTGCTGTGCGATATCTCACCACTGGTTCGGGCCTGACCCGATTAACAGGGACTTGTTGGATGTTGGAGCACAGACCACCAGTTCGTCTTGTTTGCAGTAAGATATTGATCTCTGTAGAGTGATTGTCTCGTTGATAAGGCGGACCGGCTGTGTGGTGCGCGTTTTTCAAGTAATCATCAAATGCTGCTCAGCTTACCTTTATTGCATGATTATTATGTATCTCGTTCCCAGCTTTCCGGTAACCTCACTCGCACCTAAGCGATAATGTCGTTTACTCTAGGGTCTGCCTGGCGAGGTAATAATTCAGGAATATACTCTCGTATGCTTGCTTAATTGCTGCCGCCTAATTGCTGCAACGCCGTTTCCCTCCTGCTCGCCTGGAAACAAGAACTCTAGGGGGTCTGGTGTTTTATGATATAAATTCTTATGATATAAGTAGCGAGGTTATAGTAGGGCACCGATTGCAGGAATACCTCCAATTGGCTGGCCTCTGGAGATGGCGTGTGTGGCTTTCCCACTTGCAGGGGGTAAGATCTGGAGCTGGGATGTGGATCGAGGATCGGCTCTCAGAAGCTCGCGCACCCCGCACTGCACACGGATTATGACTTCATTAACTAAGTATCTCCTTCTTCTCCCTTCGCCTAGGTCCCCGCAGGCGAAGTTTCCTCCTACTCCACACGCTGTCGGTAGTTTTGAAGATCCACCAGACAATTTGCGGGAATTAAGTGTCTTCTCTTACAAAAAGTCGGCTACCGGTTAGGCACTTACTTTTGTTTCTGGGGCCTAAATGTTTTTGCTTTTTGAGGGGTGAAAGGGGAACTTGAAACCCGAGTGAAGCCGGCCGTTATCAGTGGTTGTGATAGCATTCCAACTCCTTTTTGCCTAGTTCGTTCGCCAATGGGAACACAGTCAAATGTCGATCAGAAGTGATCAACAAACTGGAAATTTCTTACGCTGTCCCACTGCCCCAGTTCAATCGGAATCGGGTGGCAACGCAACGCAGGGTCCTTGCCGGCAAGTTTTCAGTCGGAAACTGGCCGGACCCTTGAACCTGAATTGTTGTTGCGTGCGTAATAGAACGAGACTTCTTTGTGTTGTACTAAAAACATCTCGGCGGCTGAGAACGCTCGAAAGTACTGGTTTAGCCACTCACGCTTTCGCGCTCGCGTTAATCCGCACCGAGATAGCGAATCGGTTTGACTCCAGATGTGAACTGTACACGCTGTGCTTCATATTGAGTACTGCAAGCGCGACGGCAATGGCATCTGGTAGTTATGGCGTTGTTGCTTTACGGTAGTTATCGCCTCATTGCCCACACGCCACTACGTTTCAGCCTCTCAAAACACCCCTGAGCGCACAGCGGGTACCAAAGACACAGCATGTCCAGGCGGCCCAGGATTCGCAAGTGTTAGCTTGCTCGAAGGAACCAACACTACGAAAGTCCTCTCATCGTGAAGCTAACCGCAGGCGCGGCGTCAAAGAGTTTCTCTACCCGAGCCGCTGCTATTAGCATGAATGCCTCATGGAACTCGACCCCGAAACGCGCCCCCATCTCTCAGGGTGGATGCTGCGGGAATTCGTACAGTTGGCAACCTGAGTGGCACCCATGGACTCGTTGAGCCACCACTCGGCATCAAGCCTCAAGAGCAGAAGCGAGAACGACTTTAACATACCATCAATAATAAGAGAGGCTACTGGCGGTACGCGCGCTAATCTGCCTCCTTTATGGTTCTGTCTGGGGCAATGACAACACCGGACCCCATGTAGTACGAGTCGGCCCCAGAGGAACGACATCGGCGCAAGCCCAGAGATTAATCTCAGAGGATTGAGCTGCATTGCGAGTACTTGCGCCGGGCTATCATGAGTTACTCTAAGGCCCTCATCGAAGCGCACGGAAGCTTCGAGAGGAACATTGTCATAAGCCAAGAACTGGTTATCATTGGAACCATTTTTGGAACGAATCCAGTTTGCCGACGAGCGTAAAGGTCCAGACCATGTTCTATATAGCCGATACAATGGAGATACTGATCCAAGACTGGGCTGTATCATGGTGGGATATATAAGAAATGTGTGCACTGAAGGCACGTCGTAAATGCTGCAAAAGACGAAAAGCTCGAGAACTTGCAGTGGGGGTTTGCGGTGCTCAGGAGCGGAAGCAGACAAGCCCCGACCAAAGAAGCGAGTAAAACTATCAAGAGAGATGGTAAGCTGATTTCGGTGCGGTGGCTTCGATCTATGGTGTTCTTCAGTCCACCCTTCAGCGCGCATTGCAGGGAATCATGTTTCAAAGCGCCAGTCTACTGTCGATCAAAAATTGCTAGCTCCACTGGAGAAGAAGAGGCCGGCGGTGTCCAGCTCGCCCTAGCTGCTGGAAAGGCGGCGCAATATAGTTGATGCAACAGATGTCTCTAACACTCTACTCTAATGACGGGTGTGCTTATTTGCAATCCGCAGCCTACCCAGAAGCAGGGTTACTAAGTATGAGCTGAATGATACAGATCATTCTTCCGACGCTATCCAGAAGCTTCGAAACCAAAGCAGTTCATTCGAGAGCACTAGACTACGATAGGGTGGAAGCTAACGATCTGGCTCTATTGCGGAGTAATCTAATTGGTACGGGATACTATTGCGAAATATGAGAACAACAAGGAGCCATCGTTCAGCGTCAAAGCTTCACTAGTAATTACGACGAACTTGGTCGTATAGATTAATTGCGCGACGTCATCGTTGCACAGAGCCGCACCACCTTAAGTGGTCTAATAAATGTCCACAAACACAAAACGCAGGGTCCTTCACCGGCAAGGATTTGTCCCTGGAGTTGCGTAAAGTGGGACGGCGAGAGTCCGATTGGCGGAATGTTTCGTTATCTATCGAACTCGTCAGAAGAGTAGCTGGTAACATGTGAATGCTGATACCCTAAGATTTTAGTTCAGCCACTTGCATTAAATGCTTCAAGCTGTCAAAAGGTTGATTCATCTGTCAAACACTAATCGGTATAGGACAGGTTGTCAATATGAGTACTACGGCATTGTTGCTATGGCGGCTTCATGATCTGCAAAAGTGATCGTCACTGCTGTCGGGCCAATGATACTGTGCTTTTGTGTGTAGATATGCTTATAATTATTTATCGCAGTCATCGGTATATAAACCCCAGTGGCAAAATCTGCGAACTGTGAGCATAAGTGACATATTGTGAAATGGGGATACTCAGAATGTTGTACCAAGCAATGAGGTACGAACCATCACTTACCACTGGACCCTTGTTTTCCACTCTCACTTGAGAATTTCTGGCGTCAAGGAGTATCGGTGTCTAGGAAGTTCTGCGGAAATGCGTTGAGCGGCATGCTGTATGTTTAAACAATCTGGGAAACACCGCTGCCGAGTCCAATTTGAGCGCCATCGTTGCCTCGATTCGCTCTTTAAAGTGCCATCCCGCCCCTTTGCTCATTGGTACCGCACGAGCTGTAGACGCATCGGACGGTAGGTGTGTAGAAGCGTACGATCTGGACCTGGTTTCGTTGAGGGCTCTATACGTTGCTTTGCTCTGTGGAAGACTACAATTTTAGACAGTAAATGATGCTATTTGTAGGTGTTATGACCAGAAAGACACCGTTTTTGCTTCTTCTCCAAGCTGGCGTATTGATGCAATTCAATATGATGTGAGTTCATCTGGGAACGTGCCGGGTATCCATCCCCGTTATGAAACGACGTGATCTATTGTGATGGTGATCTTTGTTGAGTTTTGGATTAACTGGCTCTGCATCCGCAACCGGCACTTCTGTACAGCGGGTTTATGGTCTTGGTTGATACCTCCTTTGATTCTCGCCTTTCCGTTCTGCTCTCATTTGCTGTTAAGTATAGTATATTAGCACTCTATATAGGTCGGTTATAATCAATTCTATTCTTCGCTCCTACACTGCATGTTGAAATATATTAAGATAGCTAGCCGAGAGAACATACCTTAGAATGCACAATTTAGCAAGATGAGCATCGGCAATAATGTGTGTTGTATAGGCCAACTTGATTCTAGACACGGAGTACAGAGGAGATTGGGAGGGGGTAATTTTTATGGTATACCTAGCCACATATGTGCGGTTTGCTGTAGGTTCGAACCCGCTGCGCATTGAAACCGGCAGTGTTGAGGTCGAATAGTATGCTATCATCAAGTATGAAATTGTGGAATCATAGAACAGCACTCGGTCTGTTATTTCCTTGTTCGACGAAGATCCTACAAATAGAAACCAGGGAATCAATTATCGATGCATTATAACCCCCGCTCTTTTCGGACGCCAATTATGTCGTGTTCGTATCGTGCTCGGGACTGGTTGCCCAGGTGTGTTGTGAGGTCAACGAAACAGTATAGGGCTAAGCTTCTAAGCTTCCTTCGTTTGCACAACCACAACAACCCTCCGAATCCATAAATATAGCGGCTTTTCGCATCATTATCCTCCAACTGCGTTGTGCTTCGACTGCTCCGACTCTGATTACAGCATCGCCGAATGTTTCACTAACACCGGACGAAATCAAGCGACAACTGTTGGTACAATCTACATCACAACTAGAAAGTTGAAACATTACCATCCGGGTTGTCTACGTTTATCTATTGGCTTGGGGTATAATCTCGATCTCCGCAGTAATCCATCGATCTCAGAGTGCAGAGTTGAAGAGCTCTCAACGTCAACGAGCGTGAAACGAACTGTACTATACATTGACTAAGGCACAACGCATCCGGAGAAATGCCACTTCGTGGACTGGCTCATCTAAGTTTAGGGAATATTACGGGGTACGGCGGATGATTCTAGGATGAACCGCTTAGGTCGCTGAAATCTGCCGTTACGGAGGATGACTACATTATCGGTATAGAGCGACATCCACATGCAATTAGATGGGGCCTGAGGGGATACTGGAACTGGAAGCTTGTTTGAATCATGCCGCCAGTTTCGCTTGATATCATAGAACTCATCCTTCAAATAATTTGTTTTTGGTCCCTGGAATAATTCCGATTGGCTCCACGAAACGGTTGATTCAACGTGGTAGACATCATTCCACCATCCAATGAGGTCCGGACGCCATGGTACAATAGGCTTGCTCGCATAGGAGAATTCTTCTCTACCTTAATTGATATATCGGATAGCATTACCTTTTACATACCAGCTCGCGTCTGGCTTTTCCGCCACCGCCCCCAGGTTCTTTGCCATTGGATTGCTTAAATATCTTGGTGATGCGAGACTCTTTCGCATCTGAAATATTTCTAAGTACGTAGGATGAGCTGGCACTTTAGTTAAGAGGGTATTGTTTTGCTTAATGTTGGTATACAAACAACATACGCAGCTCAAAGCTCAATTACATTCCTGCTGCTTCCTCCCATCCTCCTCCCCCGCCGCGGTATAGTAATGCTTGTCATGGTAGCTAATCCTTCGACTTCTGATATAAGTACTCTCCACCTTCCTTCTTCAAACCAATGGTATATATAAATACTATGAAACCAAAAATTGACTTATCCTCCCAGATCCTATCCCGTCCTTCCGCGATGAATATCATCAACCAGCCATATCTCCTTCTTCGTTCTCCGGGTTTAGTGGAGCCCTCGTCCCCAACATCCAATCCTCCATTGCCAACCACTTTGACCATGATTCTTCCGCACTCTCGATCTCGCCATCGTCGACCCTTCCCAAAGGCTTCAGGTATGGAGCTACCTGGTCTGAAACGTCATCATAATGTCTCTTAGCATCCGACCACCCCCCGCTCTTTGCGGCAAACAGATAATTCCGCCGTTCCTGTTCGTGCAGAGGCCCAACACCTCCCATCCAATCGTCACCGAACCAACCATGGAGAATGGCAGGCACGTCGAATCCCGTGGCGACAAGTCGGCGGATGTAGGGATGTAAAGACACCCACCCGTACTGTGACAAAGCGGGTTGATTCGCTGGCTGTACAGCAGTAGAGCTCGAGGCGAAGCCAGTCCGGAAGTGTGGGGAAGCCGGTACAGCCGGTGGAACTCCTGTCGTCGGTGGAGGAGCAGGCGGGAGGAGACTTTCGCTACGTTGGACCGGCAAGCGGATGTTTATAAATGCGGCCAAAGCTTGGCAGGGATAGCTGTGCTGAGAGACCTCAAGGAAGTATCGGAGACAACTTTGGTATTGCGGGTACCATTGCAAGATGTCGAATTTCGGTGCTTGTGGAGTTTGTGGGCCCTGGTTGTTGGGGGAGCGGTCTGAAGCACCGAATCCCCCGGCGCTCGATGGGCCAGGCAGGTCTCGCGGTGTCCCGTACGGCGACTGTGCGGACGGGCTGCGTCTGTAGTCCATGTGCATTTACTTTTGGATCGATCGAGATCACTTAAAGGCTGAAACCTTGCCGTGTCGGGCCTGGTTCGATGCAGAGCGGGAAATAAACGGTGGCCAAAGCTTCCTGGATATTGTGGCTTGACGGAACTGCAGATGTCGAGGGTGACGCGGTATGTACGTTCCCTAGGTGCCGTGTTTCGAAAGAGTATGGGAAAGACAAGTGTTGACGTGTGTAGGCAGTGAGCACCGAAATGTTCGCGACGAAATCGATTTGATCCGACACAGGCAGGATACACTCCCCCTGAAGTTCTCGTGGGAGTGGAAGGATAAAGCCGAGTTCTGGAAGTAGGGGGCTGTGGTTTGTGCACCTTTCCGCCGTTAGGGTTTGACTTGATCTTATAAGGCCATGTGTTTTTTCCCGTCTTCACCTCCTAGGAGACACCAGAACACCACTTTGGAGTGCAAGGTGTAACTGCAGGTTTGAGTAGACCGCGGCCCAACGAGGCAGCCAACTACTCCAGCTTGTCGTGTCCCTTCCTGTCACTAACTATCTCTGCAATCAGTGGCGGCAGAAAAAGCAACAACCCGTGGGTGAAGAAGGCTAGGGAGCTAAAATCGATCTCTGTGTACTGAATGCGGTACATTCGGGACCGGAAAATTTGGGCAAATACCACGTTGGGGTGAAAACGTTCTATTCAGCTGAGACGGGTCTCCGGATAGATTAGGCGTTGCGCTTTAGAGGCTTCTTGACGGGCATCATCCCCTGCAAGGACAGGGGCCGCGTTTTTGAGTACTGTACACCATAAACTTGCGCTCGAGAGTGCAATTCAAACGGTGGCGACGAAGACTTGCTCTACTCCTGTGCAATACGAAAGGGCTCCTACGCGTATCGCGGGTTCTTTGTTTCTGTTGGACACTTCCAAAATTTCAGGAATTGTTAACACATTGCTTGCGTATGGCATCCATGTACGACGCTCCAAGGTGACCTAAGGGTGCTCATGGATCAGATACCTACTGATTATCGGAGACGCAGGTCTAAAATTCTAGTTTGACAACATATGGAGACATGCCAATGAGCATATAATTAATACCATAGCGACAACCAACGGATTTCGGATACGCTGACCTCCATCCGATGTCTTGCATGAGTGTGAGGAGGAATTTGCCACCTCTCTAATCGACGAACTTTTGGTGCGCTCTGTTAGTGCCATGAGTAGGTACATTTGTGCTTGTCGGTATTTAACTAGCACATCAGAGAATAGTTAACTATGCAAATGCTGCCGTACCGTTGGATTGACAACCAAACGGCGATAGGCTATTGGCCAGAGGCTTTTATTATCATGTTCCAGTGGGGTGGACGGTTTTGTTGACACTTAGATACGAGTTTTGCTGCCTGCGCGCACAAAGACGCACAGCAAGAAACATAATGCAATGTGAGTTTCTACGAACCACCTTTGCAGAATGTACTAACTACAATCAGACTACTGAGTTACGTCAGGTACATGAATACTGTAGGGGATTAAACTCGCCTATGTATTATCAAATGCTCCTGGGTCTTCATTATCAAACTCTTTGCCACTTTATAGGTGACACTATGATTTTCAGCTCTACCTGGACATCCTCAATCCTCGGCAGGTCCGTTAGGGCACAGATGTCAACTGCATTTCACTCATGCTGGGCGGTTCGGTATTCGCCATTGGAATAGAACGTCATTCAAGGCGCTGATCCTGTGCTTCGGAGAATTCTACAGGAAGCGCTTCCCTTGTCCAATATACAGATGCAGTACGTACTCATTGAGTGGGTCAACTCGACAATCGTGGCAATATTGCGAGGCCGAGTTGGTTGGTTAGGTGTTCTGCAATACTAACAAGGGAGCCTCACACAACTAATGTCTCTCCTGAACACATACTTACCTCACCTGAAAGGTTCAAGGTTGATTCATTTCGGAAGGTATGCACTTTCGAGGGTTACTGCTCCACGTTTCCCCGGTACTTTGTCCTTTGTATGCAGTGTCATACGTCTTGCGCCGAGAACATCTGGCACCATGGCCCTGCCAGTCTACTGGTCAGAAGGGTGCGTTCCTATTCATAAGTTGGATCTTCACTGTTGTATCTTCCGGACCAATCGAGAGCCAGAGAGTATGCGAAAGAATAAACCGTCGAAGAAATTTTCAGGGACAGTACAGCTAGTCGTCTTTTCAACAGCAGCCGCCGGAAAGGGGGGGTGTCCTGTTCCCTTGCTCCCGATAGGTAAGTGCTGGTACAGTGATGGTGGGGGTATCGTGTGGTGCATCCCATCCCATCCAAGGACGCGAATATATTCCCTCTGTCAAGACTGGCAAAATATGTCGGTAGATGGGAGCTTCGGTGCTCAGACGACTGACAGGAGTCAATGACTGTCTTCGGTTGAACTCGCCGTATACGGTTTGTACATACAATCCTCTTGTTATTATAGGCCCTTGCAATACCCTGGAATAGCACAAGGCTACATACGTTCAACAAACAAGTGGGGTAGGTCGTGGATGTGTTGTATTTGCCGTATCACACAGGGTGTGTGTCGGACACGGTCACACTCGTTATGGAGAGTGAGGAGGGGGAAGTGGAGCTTGCCTGGACCTGGACCTGGACCTGATTCTCGAAGGACAATCGTATCTTCATTTACTACTACGATGTCGCATCTCTGCCCCGTTGGCAATTCTACTTTTACCAGCATTCCCCGCATTCAACCAGACCTCCATATGATCCCCCTCTGGACAATGCGCTCTTTTGCTTGCCAGCTCACCGATCAGATCTTCCCAATATACGTTATCAGTCTTCCGTCTCAGACCACCTCGCCCCACCTCTTCAGCAACTGCTCATGGTTTGCATTCATCTTCGTACCTCGACCCCCGTTGCGAACCACATACGTACACATCATCCTCACCACTATGATACGTGGGGGGTTCCTGCTACGGAATTACGTATGTGGGACACAGATAACTGACTTCATAGGACATCACTCGTCTGCAGAGATCGCTCCTTTTTAGCTTCGCTCCGTCTCTTTCTGAGTTTTGATGATCGGAAATAGGTACACACATTTACCCGTCAGATATTGGTTTGACAAAAAAGGACCGTTTGGTGGCCAGGACTTCTGACGACCAAGATTCTTGATGGGGGAATTTGGTGGGTGGTACAGGTATCGCAAACATCGTTGGACAGTCCAGCAGCCGCCTACTGTAGGCTTCCTAGGAAACGAAACCTAAATCCTATTGGCGTGGTGCGACACTCTCTTTCCTCACCTCGTCCCTTGCGAGTCTTCTTCATAGCTCTCGCGATAGACTCTAGCAAGAACAATTCTAAGGGCTCTCCATCAACCCCCCTACCACCACCGGCCTTCTCTCCGCTTCATACGCGGCCTCGATGTCCTACGGAGATATCTGCTCACTCGCTATTCCCGCCTTCGATTTGTCTGCCAAACAACATTCTTGTTTATCTGGACGCCTTCAAACCGAGACCCTTCCACGCTTGAGGAATCACTATCTCTATACACCGGTTCCGCAAGATCGACGCACCCACCTTGGGTCGTAGCGGAATGTAGGTGTTGATGCGGGCATCTACGCTGTACCTCTGGTTTCCGTAGCGACTCCGGGTGGAGGGTGTTGGGACTGTAGTTGCTGAAAAGTGGATTCAGAAGTAACCACTGCTCGGAGGCCTTAGTTGGGTCGTCCTGCTCACCATTTCGTTCATAGACCTCCAAACGGTGTTATCTCTCGGCACAGCTGACAAGACGGATTCTCACCTTCGATATACCGTTCCAGATCCACCGTTCCAGATCTACCGTCCTAGAGTTCGTAGAAGCGCCCATGGGATTCTCCTACGGTCCTTGCCGCGTGTAAGGAGCCCGACCATGACGCGCCCAGGGTAAACACTACTCATAGCGTAGTGGTGTTGACCGACGGTTCGGTTACGGGACCTATATGGAGATATATGGCGATTCTGTTTCTTGGGAGATAGAGGATACGGGTACTATAGATGAGAAAGAGCATTGCGAGCAGTGGAGTCTCCACCCTGATAAATGTCCCGCCTAACACGTGCGAGTGCCACGAGGTGAACCCTGTCGTTGGAGAAGTGAGAGAAAACCCCTATGTATACCTACTTACATCCCGCCATTCCCTACACCTGTGGCGCCGGCCCCACACTCCTACATTCCCATGTTGTTGATATTGGGAGTCAAGGGAGTGAGTTTCCCAGGGAAGGACTTGTAGTGATCCATAACGCCCCCTCCTTGTTTGCAGACAGTACGTCGAGAAGGAATCGATACCAATTTGGTCACAAGTTATCACTCCGCATCTTTTCCATCCCTGGATCGGTAGGTAAAAGACGAAAGGAAAGGAATTCCATCCTTCTGGTTAGCTAGGACATATCGGTCACCCCCCGTGGACAGTATGGTGTGGAGCCCGCGCTGCTGTCTGTCTTGGGAGTATATAATTATCCGGCGGGCAGGGGACCATCATCAATTTCGGTCAGAGCGTGTGATGTTAGTACCTACACTTACAAGCTCAAAAATACAAATTGCTGTTTCACAAGTAGACATAGATCTGGAAATAAGAACCTCCACGGTCTAGGATACTGAGATACATAGCCCTTTCGTTCCCACCTCACAATACGCCAAATCAAACTAAGTCAATCACATTTTCCCCATAAACCCCATCCCATTTGCCCCTCCTCTATTCATCTCCAAAGACCTCTCCCTGCCCTTTTTTCTCGGCCGTCTCAGGAATCCTCTCGCTCCCATCCTTCGCCTCCTTCGTCTTCAATCCCACGGGCTGTTTTAACGCCGGAAGCGCACTCCTACACGCCTCCCTGCTCTGCTGAATACACAGCGCATCCATAATCACGAGTGCGGCCATCGCCTCCACGATCGGGACCGCTCTCGGCACCACACAGGGGTCGTGTCGTCCCTTGGCCTCGAGTATTCCCTGCTGGCCATTATACTTTGCCGTATCCTGCGCCTGGCCAATGGTAGCGGGACTCTTGAACGCAACGCGGAAGTAGATATCCTGACCGTTCGAGATTCCACCTTGGATACCACCGCTGTAGTTCGTTCTTGTCGCGAGCCTTGTGGGGTCGTTGGGGTCCTGGATGAAAGCGTCGTTATGGATGCTGCCCGGGATCTCAACGCCCTTGAACCCGGAGCCGATCTCGAACCCCTTGGTGGCTGGGATCGATAGCATTGCGTGCGCGAGCTTGGCCTCGAGTTTGTCGAAACATGGCTCGCCGAGACCGATCGGGACGTTGCGGATCACACAGGTCACCGTGCCGCCGATGCTGTCTTTTTTGTCGCGGTACTCGGCGATCAAAGATGACATTTGTGTGTTTGATTCCTCGTCGGGACAGCGCACGGGCAGGAAGGAATCGACTTTCTCGCGGGTAAGAGAGGAAAGAAAACGGTGGTATTCGGGCGAATCTGGGTTCTGCGAGAGTGGGAGGTGGACTGGCCCCACGCTTGACACGAAGGCAGTGATCGAAGTGTTGTGTGTTAGTGATAGATATTTCTCTGCAATTCCGGCCGCTGCGACTCGCCCTGTGGTTTCATCAGCGCGGGGTCATTGGGGTGAGGGCGGGTAGGTTACCAATTGTCTCCCGAGCTGAGCTCCGCCCACCGCCAGACGACGCCTTGATCCCGTACTTGAGCAGGTACGTGAAATCAGCGTGGCTGGGGCGCGGGTACAGGTCCATCTCGGAGTAGTCGTGCGGCCGCTGATCCTGGTTCTGTACCATCATGGCGATAGGGGTGCCGAGAGTGTATCCGAACTCGGTGCCAGAGTGGATTTGGACCTGGTCCTTCTCATTGCGTGGGGTGGTGAGTGCGCTCTGGCCTGGTCGACGGCGAGAGAGCTGCGGTTGGATGTCGGCTTCAGTTAAGGGGAGTCCTGGGGGGACGCCGTCGACGATGCAGCCAACGGAGCGGCAGTGGGATTCGCCGTAGCTGCGGGGTGTCAGTGGGCGTTGAAGAGGGGGGAAGAGGTGACGGACGTGGTGACTCGGAAGGATGTGCCAAAGGTAGACATTGTGGTGGTTGAGGGTGGGAGATTTGGGAAGGTCAATTGAGGTTCTTTGTAGTGATAGAGGTGTATTCTTGAGTCAGGAACTAGTTGAGGGGTTTGTCGTTTCTTTTTAGGTTTCTCCACCCCGCGCTGCGGCTGAGTGAGTGAAGATTTTGAATTCTCTCGCCCGCAAAAGTCTATCACCCATATCGTCCGACAAATGAAAAGCGCCCACAGATCGTGCCATTGCGACCCGGAGATGCGCAGTTTCGGATATAGAGTTACAATTGCGATTCCCACCCGACATCTTTCCGAATCAGCAATTTCCTACCCCTAACCCTCGCTCGCGGCTCTTTCCTCCACTCCGACCCCCGAGTGTTACTCTCACCTCCACATCATGTCCCCCTCCCGAGGCCTCTTTCTCCGTCTCCACTGCCGGTGGCTACACACAACCCACGCCTTCCCGTCCCTCCTCACCTCACAGCTCCAAACACAAGTCTACATTTCGCACTCGCACAACCCGTACCTCAACCTCTCCCTCGAGCACCACCTCTTCACAACCCTCCCAGCCTCCACACGCACCCTCCTCCTCTACCGCAACACCCCCAGCGTCGTCATCGGCCGCAACCAAAACCCATGGCTTGAAACCCACCACCCCCTCCTCCTCTCCACACCGACCGTCTCGCTCCTCCGCCGCCGCTCAGGCGGCGGCACTGTCTACCACGACCTCGGAAACACAAACTACTCCGTGACCGTCCCCACCTCCACCTTCAACCGCGACACCCACGCCCACCTCATCGCACGAGCCCTAAAAACCCTCAATGTCCACGCTGCGGTGAATAAGCGCCACGACATCGTTGTGCTCCCGAGCGCCAGCGAGGAACCCGATATCCCCGCCGCTAGAAAATGTAGTGGCAGCGCATACAAGCTTACGCGGCTCCGCAGCTACCACCATGGCACGATGTTACTGTCTGCCGACCTTACCAACGTCTCTAGCCTCCTTAAGTCACCGGCCGCGGATATAATTGCTGCGCGCGGCGTCGCGAGCGTGCCCAGTCCTGTTGCGAATACGGGGGTTGAACACGATGCGTTTGTGGAGGCGGCAGTGAGGGAGTTTTTAGAGTTGTACTCTGAGGAGGCGGGGGTTTGTGCGGTTCATGAAGAGGAGGCGGGGGGGGTGGAGGGGGTGAGGAAGGGGATGCAGGAACTGGAGAGTATGGAGTGGGTGTATGGACAGACGCCAAGGTTTACGATTAGGCTACCTGGAGGTGTGGAGGTGGCGGTGGATAAGGGGGTTGTTGAGAATGT
>Ga0307515_10006162_pt1 | contig 24107 bp, 28 predicted proteins | sample 17_EM_MG_FD_194513 | JGI IMG/M metagenome (GOLD analysis project Ga0307515, IMG submission 194513) | Populus trichocarpa ectomycorrhiza microbial communities from riparian zone in the Pacific Northwest, United States - 17_EM | ecosystem: Host-associated > Plants > Roots > Unclassified | place... | reverse complement strand
ACGTATGAGTATATGAGTAGGAGTCTATTTGTTGACTCAGTGTATCAGTAACTCCCAGCGTATTCGGGCCGATTCGGCCCGAGTGGACTGGTCCAAAGCAGTCCAGGCCACTTCAGTCCAGGTCCCGAAAAATTGGGGATTGGTCCGATCCCGGTCCAAACATTTCTTGGACTGGACCTGGACTAGACTGGACGGTTCCAGTCCGGACTGGTCCATTGCTGGACTGGTGGAATCATTGATACGAGCGTCATCTCCGGCCATAAGAAGGCAGAGACCTATCATGCAATATATCCTCCGCGTAGCCTACTACGCAACCTCTCTCGCTCAACGTGCAAACTCGCATAGCAAGTTCTCCGTCGAGTGCAGGTCGCAGCAAATGACTTTGCGTATGCAAAAATGAAGCGGAATGTGGCCTTCCGCATTTTGGAACCTTCGGAGGATTGTTTTAGTAATCGCAGAGCTGTCGGGGGTTGATGAAAAACATTTTTGAGGGTCTGCCAGCGAGGTGATTTGGATTTTACTACAGTGGCAATTTTGGGAGACTATGTGACCTATGATTCTGCCGGGTTTCGAGTTATCGGTAGGATCTAGACCCGTATGTCGGTGTGGCTTTCGAGGGGTGATAACCGCGGGTTTTAGCGCTGTCGGCTGAAGCGCGCCGGTGTAGATATGGCTAGCCGCGCGGAAGGATGATGTGGTTGTGCTTTTGTTTTTAAGTGCTGTAGTCTTAGAATTGTATGCAGATAACGAACTAGGTTAAGCTTGGTTGTTCCTGCCATCGTTGCTGCGAGGAATTCGTTGTGAGAATAAAGGTACAAGGTCGGGCGGTTTTGATGGAGTGGTGTTGTTACCAGATCGGGTGATGTAAACGGCTGGTACCTGGCCTTTGGGAAGGTGGGGTAGTTGGTTGGTGGCTCACCCCTGCAGGTGCAAGGACCTACTTCATGTGTTGCCGGCAGGACGTCTGTGCCACAACCCCGCACATTTTGCTATTCCCTCTATCTCGTTCACTCTCCCACCATCTCTCGCGACACAACCTAACCTGATCGACTGACGCTCCTCTCGTCTTCTGTCTTTAGCTGAAACACATTTCCAACCCCGCCTCAGCTCTAACTTCGTCCAGTACGGTACTCGGCGTAGATCCGAACGTCATCGGTAATGAAGCACCCTCCGAAGGACCTTGTCATCCTCTGGACTGGAAAATTCAACGGCAAAGTTCACAAAGTACCCGAAACCGATCCCGAAACCGATCCCGAAACCGATCCCGAAACCGATCCCGAAACCGATCCCGAAACCGATCCCGAAATCGATCCCGAGGAAACGCTAGCAGTGTTAATCCCACGTTCCGAAGTTGCTACTCTGGAAGTTAGTATGCGCCATGTACACATATGCTGTGGGTTGCTAATTGTATCCAGAAAGCGATGGCGACATTCGTGGCACGTATCGAATGGCTTGACTATATCGATGATCAGGATGATCTGGACATTTGGTTCAACAAAATTATAACAAACTATATCGCTTACGATAATACTCTTGCACGTATTGAGAAGAAGGACTGGGAGAAGATGTGCATGATAGAGGCATTCGACCATATCTATATAGATAGCGAGCCTGAGCTTAATCATCGCGGTTATGACATCCTCGTCTCTAAAGGACCTTGGAAGGTGAATTATAAGATATGATATACGCATACGCATGGTTCGGTAGTGATATTACCGAGATATTATATTTAGTACAATAGATCTAATGATCTTTGATCTTAGGGAGCTGAACAGCGTGTTATCCTGGCTTAGTGTGATGGTTTTAAAAAGCTAGTATTTATTCGGAGTCTTCGTGCTAGATTTCACACACTACAAACCAAATTCCAACGCCAAACTCTACCTTACCTGTCAGACGGACCGCGCTGCAACATAATTTCGTTACTATCAATCCAAGGAGTCAATATTAATCCCCAATCCTTGAACTTACCCACCCCAGGAAGGGGCTAGCGACGGGAGCTTGTACACGAACTTATCACGGTCCCACGATATCTCTTCTACCCCTGCACGGCACACAGCGTAAGCGACTCTCACACATGCTAGCGAGCATTTGTTCTCAATCCTCCCCTCGCTTAATCGTATTCTATCCTGACATGCGATTTTCTATTTTATTGTTTCTTTGGTAGTTACCAACACTCCAACCGACCGGTTTGCTGCAAGTTTCCCTTAGTACGACACGGCGACAGTTGCTTGAAATTTTGCCAAAATCGAAGTCTCAGCTACCGCCATCACTTACCCTTGTCACCCTTCGTCTCGCTCGGTCACACGGCGAGAGAGTGGCGTTATCCGTTTCCCCTCCACGATGCAATCGGCTACGGTAATCTCACAGCGGCTACAGGGTATTCTAAACCTTCTTTCTTGACACAAGAAATACTACGTGGCATCAGTAATGACGATGCATCCTCCGAAGGGATATGTTGTCCTCTGGATGGCAAAATTCCGCGACAACGACTGTAAGTCGCCCAATGCTCAGGAAAAGTTTGGCAGTTTTGATCTCCCGTGCGTTGCATACAGCAGTTGTCTTACACACATTGAGAGGTACGGCTGGGAGTTGATGTGCTCGATGGAGGCATGTGGCCATATCTATGTGGATGATTGGGAGGGGATTTTCAACTACAACATTTTAGTCTTGAAAGGGCCTTGGAAGGTGGATTTGTGAGATATAGTATGGAAGTGGCTTGTACGACTTGCAACCGAAGGGTTTCATTGAAATTGCCTTTAGTGTTTACTATACTGGGCTTTATGGATACACTTCTAATGTAAGCTAGGGTGAGTATTGACCATAAAACCTGCGACAAGGTTAGCTTACCAGCCCAACACTTATTAATGCCACTATATTCTTCCAGAAACTCCATCCCTCTTAAGTCCCACAGCATTGCACGAACACAATCTACTGCATCTCGAAAATCATAAGTCACCTCCAGCTCATGTCACCCAAAAAAATTATACCAACTAGGGGTGTGTATCTACAAAAGTTTCAGTAAGGTCCCGGTGTATCAACCTTAGAGCCTAGTGAAATAATAAGTCCCGCAACTTTCTCAGAGCATAGTCATAAATTGTCATAAGAGTAGTGTGACGTTCGCGCCTTTCCTGGCCACAACTTCGAGTTAGTGTCGAGGTTAATCGAGTCTACCCTTAGTGTCGCTGAAGTGCAAGGTTTTGCCCTGATTTGCCGTTCAATTCCTTCCCTAGCTACATGCCGCTCGAAAATGACGCATAGAGTTGGGCACTACCAGAATGTATAGCACCGTACCCCGCACTGCGCTTGTTTAAATGTCATATGAGGCGACAATTGCATCTAAGAACCATGTAGTAGCTAGTATGGGGTAAAGGGCTGGCATAATGTCCTAGAGTACACCCAACGAGCCAAAGGAATGATGTTTCAAGTTTCGAATTTCAGGTTCTGATACCGAAAAAACAGAGGGTTGTTATTAAGCACTGACACCGTGGAATTTCTCGAGAACGAATGCCGCCATCAGTCTCTTTTTTATATTGGGTCAATTGTGAATGGAAATATATTCGTTACTTTACTGCCGGGCGTTTATGTCTTTGGAACTTCCCATTTTGCGGTCCAAGCATTAATGAGCACCGTGGGTACGGTATCACCTATGAATCTATTGGCTCAAATGTTGTCGACAAGCGCCATGCGACGAGTATACAGAACGTTATGCCACGTCTCAGCGAATAGCACGTTCCCACGGATTGCTGTCTATTGAAAAACAGCTTGTTACAACCAACGCTACTCATAAAGCTTCTCTGCCTTCGGTTGCGCCAACCCAACACTACATACCACACCGGTAATGAACAAGCATCCTCCAAAAGGATTTGTCGTCCTAGGAACAGGTGATTTCAACTAGGACAACTACCAGCCACCGGATACCGATACAATATGGGTAGTAATGATCCCGCGTCTTGAGATTGTTTCTTTAGAAGTCACTGTACTTCATGTACAGGTGGATCTGAATTACTTACTAGAATGTGAAGGAGACCATCACGAGTATAAATTGGCTCGACACATACGAAACTCAGGTTTTGCAAGATCACAACGAACAGCATCCCGTGTGGTGATCAACTCGCACCATCGACGAGAAGGACTAGGAGATGTTGGCCCGATAGAGGCGTTCGACCATATTATATAGATCCAGTATTTCCAATTATAGTATTCCAATCTCTAAAAGGTTTTAAAGGCATAATTAAGATCAAATAATGAAGAGCATCGCGATTAGTATTAATAAGTTGTGATGGCATCTCACTCATTGTACCCTTCACATGGGTCATCCCTGCAGTTGGAAAGTTTGGGTGTTGTCGGCCGGAAATTCCCCACGTCTGTGCCGCGACCCCGCACATTGTGCTACTTCCACTTGTCCAGCTTTCCCCAGCTTTCTTCCGCCCTAACACAACCTAACTGATCGACTAACGCCATTCTCATCTTCCATCTATAGCTGAGCCAAACCACCATTCCGCCATTTCGTATCTGCCTCGTCGGCCCTGACATCCTCCAATACGGTACTCGCCGCAGGTTCAGACGTCATCGGTAATGAAATATCCTCCGGGAGAATTTGTCATCCTCTGGATTGGAGTGTTCAATTGCAATGATCACAAAGTAACCGACGACGATACGGAAAACACGCAAGCAGTGTTGATCCCACGTTCCGAAGTTGCTACTCTAGATGTTAGAGTACACCATATACATGTATTCTGTAGGCTAACTGTACCTAGAAAGCGATAAGGACATTTGCGAAACGAGTTCCATGGCTTCAGGATCAGATCGTCATGTTGTGCCACATCATAACGAATTACGTTGCGTACGGCAATGTTCTCGCACGCATTGAGGAAGAGGACTGGGAGATGATGTGCAAGGCAGAGGCATTCGACCATATCTATTTAGATGACAGGACTGAGAGTAACAATCATGGTTTTGACATTCGAGTCTCCAAAGGACCTTGGAAGGTGGATTATACGATATGATATGCACATGTTTCGGCAATGACTTCACGGAGATATTACCTTTGGCACAATAGATCTAAAGATCCCAGAGAGTTGGACAACGTGTTATCCTCGCTTAGGGTAGTCGGGTGATGGTTTTCAATAGCAAGTATTTATTAGCAGTCCTCGTGCTAGATTTGATACACTACAGACCAATTCCCAAGCCAAATTCTACTCACCTGTGAAGCGGGCTGTGTTACAACATAGCTATGCTGCTGTCACTGCTATATGAAGGATCCAAGGAGCCAATACTAATCCCTAATCCTTGAAGTTACCCCGCATATACCGGATAACAATGGCGGCAAGCGGTAGGTTGTCGTGGAGTGAACCGTTCGCCGAGACTGGTCCAATGACCTCATGCACGGAGAAGAGAAAATAGATACATGCCTGACTTAGCTCAGATCCAATGTGCACGTATGTGCACACTCGATATTCCGACGTGAAGCATGCACTTCTCGTTTGCGGAGGCGGATAGTCTGCCAACTTCGAGATTAATACTCGCCGATAGCGTAGTAGAGAAAGTCACAGTATGAGGAGGGTTCAGTCCAGGTTTCAGTTTAACTTACGTGGGAGGTGCAGACTGGTGAGTGCAGTCTTCAGTGAATTGTTCCATTCGGGCTGCAAATTGCGAGACGATCGCTGTATGCAATACTGTTCGTTACAATTCTATACGGTGTCCTAATGGTAAATTTTGCCATCCGATACGCTCAGTGAATGTTTTAGGTGCTTGCTAGTACTAGTTAGCGACTGCATTTGTAGAATGAACGTTCACGAGGTAGACTAACGTCTAGTGTAGTAACCTCAGCCCGGGGGATATACAGCGAGTGGAAAAAGTATTAAGTAAACGGACGATAACCGGCCATTTATGGCCTCACAGCCCAAAGAAGGTACTTCACTCAGTCAGAATTGTAAATAAAGGTTCTGGTTTCTATGGTATTAAATATTAGACCATTGTTGAACATTCATTCTTACTGTATTACAAGAATTTCGATTCGGGCGTGAGTATTTGGTAATAGTAACTCCCCTTACAGTCACCAGCTTCACTCAATTTGAATATAATGAGAATCACTGGGCATATTCAAAAGGTCCTTCTGAGCATTGTGACTAAATTTTGTACTTCAACAAGAATTTGTACTGCTATTAACACGGTTATCCAGTGTTCGAAACCGGCCTGCGGGCTTTCGGGCCGGTTGAGAATCCATGACGGTACGAATTCACTTCCTGAATACTAATAATAGCGGTTATTTTTTCGTTAGTCCTCCTCGAACTAGTGACAATAGTGGGAGGTAACAGTATCCCATAGGGTGTTTCGCCCCTGATTTTCATGTTTCAGATATGCAGCCCGGCCGGCCCCCCTTAGCGCAGGCTTCCAAATTTCCGGCCCGGCCTGGCCTGCCAAAGCCGGCCCGAAAGCCCGCGAGTCGGCCGGGCCCGTTTCGAACACTGCGGTTATCCGCTTAAGTGCGTTTACTTAATACTTTTTCCCACTCCCTATACACTGCAATCTTTTCGTTGGGTAGTTACTGTTTTCGTCATTCAACTTTACTGTCCAGAGGACGACATCACCCTTCGGTGGATAATGTTATTATACATACCGGGACCTAGGGAAGAGATGAGAGGAGCGGAGCGGAGATAGGAAACTTGGAAGGGTCGGAGTATTATAATCAGCGGAGCTGTCGCATAGAGTTGACATCACGCATAATCAGCGCCTGCCCATCTGTAGGGTGACCCACGATGCCCCACTTTCCCCAAATGTCCACCAAGGTATTCCACATCATTAGCAACATCTCCCATCCAAACCTTTTAAACCCGCGCCTCAGCTCCTATAAAACCAGCAGCAAAAACCGCGGCCCTTCTCGATTCACTCAATATCCTTCTAGCACTATAAACGGTAAACAAGACCCATAACGACGACTAGCCGAAATATCTAACGCAAAACCGTAGTACAACCTGGACTCGACCGAGGAGCTGGTTCTTGATAAGCTTCAGGTTTGAAACAGGAATCGGATTCGTTTGCTAAAGTTCGAAAGGCTTGATAATCTGTCAATTAGAGGCTTGGACGAAATCTATGGTGTTAAAAATGCGGAAGATTGGGCTATTTGAGTCGCATATGGGCCTTAAAGGGCTGATTATGAGATACGACTACGTATGACTTGTAATTGAATATCGGGTTTAAAGTGTTTGATGTAGCGTTTAGGTGCAAGTGTCTTGGCAAGATGGGTACTGTGGCTGGTGGCTCATCCCTGCAGCTAAAAGACGGATTATCGCGCTTGATTATGCGCCGCCCCAACTCAATGCCATCACCAACCCCACACAGTGCACTACTCCTAACCACTTATCCCTCCGGTGTACCACACTCCGAGACTACTCCACCATTCCCCGACAGCATTCCCGAAGCAGTCTAACCGATCGACTAACGCTGTTCTCATTTTTCGTCTCAGTTCCGCCTGATCCATTTTCTACGACCCATCGCGAGACAATCGCGTCCGACGTTGCGACACAGATCGATCGCCCGCCGCAACTACCGCATACGTTTCTTTATCGACGGCAATGACAAAGCATCCTCCGGCGGGATTTGTCGTACTCTGTATTGCAAACTTCAATGACGACAACTACGAACCACTCAACCCTGACGAAATGTTTGCTATTCTGATCCCGCGATCCGAGGTTGCTACTCTACAAGTGAGTGACGCCATATGTATTCTATTGATAACTATTAACAGACTGCTACCAGAAAGCGAGAGCAACCTTCAGGCTGCATATGGAATGGTTCAATGAAAACTTATGGCTTAACCGCATCTTAACGAACTGTGTCGCGTACCGCGATATTCTCACACGCATTAAAGAGCAGGACTGGGATAAGATGTGTGCGACAGACGCTTTCGATCATATCTATGTGGGCGGCGTGACCCCTGGAATGTTTGGCCGCTTCGACATTCGAGTCTCAAAAGGGCCTTGGAAGGTGGATTTATAAGGTATTATATGGATAAAGTTGTGTTACAAGATAATATAGTACATCTTTGCGTGATTGCGCGTGATTCTTAAAATATTCCATAGAGCAGGGATCAGATTCGTTTGCGAAAGCTTCGAATACTTCGTAGTGAATGTTTTAATGGATTGTCCCATTCAGGTGACAGCATCGACCCAGTTATGAGCTCATAAAAATAGCAAAACCCGCAACATTCGGCAAAAACACTGTTTTCTTACCTCTTTAAAGGACAATTTCAAGAATACCTAATGCTCTTAGTCGCCAAGTGGCTACATCTTGCGATAATTATCACTCGAAACGCGATTTCCAACGATACTACCACGCTTTTGGTTAAACATAGCCCGCGTTATTACGATGTAGAGCGGATGCCAGAAAGTAGTTTTAGAGAAATTCTATAGTTTCTAGGCTATTTTTGTAACTGTATTGCTACACCAAGCTGTGACGAGTTATTGTCATTTGCAACTCCACATCGTCATTCCCCTCAGCATCCAACGGCCTCGGGTCTGATAACACAACCTTGTTCCTGCACTGCCGGATTCCCGTTCGCCCTTTTTTCGCGCAACCGTTCCAGCGTGCGCTAGTATCAACACGAAGGTAATAATAACGTTGGCATGGACAATCCATCAGACAGCTAGCCACTCTTAGACTACACCGATTATAGGACATCGTTACCAACAACCCCGACAAAGCAAGAACCACATTTGTAAACGCCCCCAGATACACTAACTCCGCTGCGTACTCAGCACACGATATCAACGCGGAGGTACCGAGGGAGGGGTCACCTCCGGAAAGTTCTCAATATGCCATAAATCTGGTAGCGGCAGAGTCCAGGACAATATTTCGAGGCGGGACACAACTTCGCGATGTTTCAGGCTGCAGCGAAGCGTTATGGCAGCCGATTACCCAGTTCCTCGGTCGGGTGCAGGTTGCACTACAGTTTCGCGTAGGCAAGTGAAGGCAACACTACGAGCCGCCGACGGTAGCATGTACCGAACAATAGTAGTCTGTCATCTTTGGCACCTCATCAGCAACATCGGCCGGGTTGCTTCGGCTGTGGAGGCATTCCTCGGCGATAATCTACTCTCGCATCAAGATGGATTTTGGCGAAGACTTTGAAACCGGTGGTCGAGCTTGTCAGAATGGATTCGACAAATACCGGATACCTGCTTAGCCTACCGAGGCTCTGGCATAGGGTTCCATTGCCTTTGGTTCTCAGCGGGACTCGATTGGTGTAAGCGGATGGCGCTAGAGAGTGTTTACAGTCGCCAAAGTATCGCGACGTAGATATTTCAGCTAGGTCCCCGCGATCAATCGTATTTGCCGCTTTCACTGCCGTGGCGGACAATGGGTAATCGGGAGGGCGGCGGTTTTGCTACCGTTTTACGGGGTGAGGCGCGGGTTTAAATGGTTTGGGGTGGTGTTGCTAATGAGATGTGAAATGTCTGGTAGCATTTGGGGAAGGTGGGGCGCTTTGTCTGTTGGTGGGACATCCCTGCAGTTGGGAGACGGCGCTTTATTGGAGTATACCCAATGTGTTGTCAGCTCTGTGCCACAACCCTGCATTCTTACCCCTCCCGTCTCTCTCCGCTCTGCTCCTCTCATCGCTCTCTTTTAATCTCGCCTAAGTCATTTCCCTACGATTATCCGTCCAGCTACTTGCTTTAACGACCATCCTCTCGGCCCTGACCCGTTCGTTACTCAACTCGCCGACGTCGGTAATGACAAAGTATCCTCCAAAAGGTGTTGTTGTCCTCTCGACGGCAATGTTCAACGGCGAAAACTACAAACAACCCAAAGCCGACGCCGATGAAAAGATGGCAGTGTATATCCCCCGCGCTGAGGTTGCTACTCTAGATGTGAGTGTATCCTACGTACAAGTTGTCTCGTTCCTAGATTTCGAAATAAAATTTCTAGCCGAGAGTGCTAGCGAGCAAGGATGCAATCTTGGGCATGAAACAATGGACATTTGCTCTACGATTACTAACCATTATTAGGAAGCCTATAAAACATTCCAGAAGCGTGTCACATGGATACGTTTTTCCGGTGTAGCTCTATCCAAAATCCTAACGAACTGTATCGCATACGGCGATCGTCTCGCCCACATTGAGAAGGAGGACTGGGAGATGATGTGCAGGATAGAAGCATTTGACCATATCTATCTGGATTGCGATCTAAATAATGAGGAGCTTGTGTACGACATTCGAGTATCGATAGGGCCTTGGAAAGTAGATAGATGATGTCATGATACGAGCACGGTTATGAATGTATGCTTTGCAATTGGAAGGTTTCGTTAAGATTGCGTTTAGTGTTGACTATAAAAGGCTTTGCGGATACAGCGCGGGTGTCAAGCGGACTGATCGTGTCTCAAATATAGTACATCAAATTGCCAACGCACCGCCCAAAATTGCTGCAGGCTGGGGCGTGCGCACCGCCACAAAATTCACCAGAAGGTCAGCATACTAACCACAACACCCGTCAATTCCACTGTTGCCCTCAGAAACTCCATCCTTTCCTTGAGCCTCACAAATCCCCACAACACAATCTACTGTATCCCATAATCAAATGTAACCTCTAACTCATGTCACTCCCAAAAAATGTGCCATCCGGGGTGGTTCAGGGTGTATCAATCACTAAGCCCGGGAGGGCTTTTTTTTTACCAAACATCTATTCCATAAAAATCTGCCTTTAATATATCGAAATTCATCCCACCTTTCCGCTACTCCAGACTACAGATTCCTCCAAAATCCTACCGACGATCGAGTGATAGCCTTATGAAAGAAGTTTTTTTTTGAGGCGCTCCCGAACTGAGATTTGGAACAATACAAATCAAATTGGCCACTCCCAGCCCGTTCAACTCAACTCCGCTAACTCCAAGACCAATACCCTCTGATAGTGAAGCAAAAGGTCTGGTTTAATTCAAGAACCAGTTTAGTTTGCGAGAGCGGTGGGGGGTATTCAAAATGGTGGCCAGTAAGCGCAACTAGAGACTTCAGTTATTGTTTTATATAGGCTGCGACTGCGCAAGTTGTCTTGATGTATAGTTGTAACCTCAGCTCTAGAAGTGGTTTGGCTGCGATGTCGGTGGGAAACACGGTTACTTGCTGTTCAAGCAATCATTGTCCTAATGCCAAGCGCTCATCCACAACGCGCAGGTAGCGAGCAGCTCCCACATGAATGAGAGACAAGAGCCAGTTAATACCGAGTCTATTAAGCCCCATTCACGGAATCTGCTAATAGGGTGGTATTTGCGACTACAATAGGTACTCCCGCTTCCACCGCCATTACCACCATCACTGCCGCTATTGTTTGTACACTTCCTATCACCTGCTGCTCGCCTGAACTTAATGCTAAAATATGAAAATAAAAATATAAGTGGTGGCAGTAGTAATCTAATTTACAGGCCAAACTACGAAAAAACATCCCATTTTATGGTGACGGAGATGGTGATGGAGGACTAATTTGAATGGGTGGTGATTATATGGTTTTGGTAGTGGTGGCAACGATCGCACCACACCGAAGTTTCTTCGCCCTATTCATCAATTCCGTGAATAGCGCCCCGCGCGGGTTTGCCCCATCTGCGGATGGAGTAGATATGAGAATGGAGCTTAGCAAGTCTGATAGTAGCCACAACATAGAGAGAAAAAAGGATACCGTCGGATTTACGCACTCGACAATCTCTGCTGGCTAATTTCTGGGTTTATATTCCAGCGCAGTTTTTCCTCGCTAACTATTAATTAGACGTTGGCTTAAGCTTTTTGACTAGACTTGAGTTGGTGTCGGGTTCATCGCCACGGCCATTGACCAGGGCCATCGATCGCAGTACCAACTGTCTCACCCGTGCATACATTATACATTAAGTAGTTACGCATCCCTGTATTTCAGACGCTCCTTATCTGCAATACTTCCTCATTTGCAAGACATTAAATTAAGATTGAGCGGACGGAATCATCCCAGTAACTTACATCTCCAAACAATATTCATCCTCCATCAATTCTTCCTCTGCGTTTCTTCTCCATGCCTCCCAAGTCTCAGCCAAAGCTGCTCCCTCCAACTTTCGATGGACCGACAATACTGCGCTTGACACCATTTCCGGTAACCGTGAGTTCTTAGTGAATGTAGTTGGACAATTGATGGGGCTTACGGTTCTGGGAGACTCTATGCACGATGATGACACGGTCTTATATCTTAGCCCCGCAAACGTTTCCTTCAACCCCCGTCGACGTCCGCGCGGAATATTCTCACTACCTTTGAGGTATACTACGAGTCTACTGATATCACTATTACGAATCCAACCAGCGTCACTAAAATCAGCGGCTTTTCATCTGATATATGGAGTACCCGCGTAACCACCAACCGAAGCAGACTGGGACGAGGACCTTCCAGGAATTTCCTCCACAAGCCGGTCGAAATGGGTCCGGCGCTAAGTACAGCGTATGGACTGCTGTTTAGGTCTAGATCGGAACTCAGGCTAAGAGGTGGAACGCGTATAGTCGGCGGATACGACCAGTCCCACATGATCGAACTGCCAAACAATTCCGCTGGTACCTCAGCAAATTGGCAGATCCCTTGTGCACTACCGATGCTAGTGGAAGATGTTATTCTTTCTTTTCAAACGGAACACGATATTATTTTCTTCCCTGACTCGGGGGCATGTCCCCACATACACACATTCAAATAAGTGCAATTCCACCTGCAGCGTGGAGGTGATGAAGCGCTCCAATATTCTTACCAAATACGAGCCACCTACCAAAACGAATATTTCTGCACAAGTTAATCCCAAGGACACAAATCACCAAATAGAAAACTTCACTGTAGTACTTAACCATAATAACCACGAGTTCCACAAGACGGTCATTCCAAATTACCGATTTTCCCAAGAGCGTGAACAAGGCAGTGTAGAGGGGCGGTATGAGATTACGGGTACATTTAATATTTGGGCTATGGTGGGACCAGTCAGACGAAACGATAGCGACAGGAATTGCGTTTCCATTCTTGGGGGAGTTTTCTTGAGTCAGAAATACTTGTTAGTTGAGCGCAAGACCTTCGGATTAGCGCTCACAAAACGTAGCAAAGATGAAGCCAAGATTGTAACTGTGTGGTATTCCACATCTGAGGTGGAGGTAACAATCACTGCAAAGGGTCCTATCTCTGGCATCATTATTGTCGGGCTTGTGTTGGCTACGAATGCTACTGCGGGGTACTATGGGCGAAAATGGTGGAACAGAAAGACGGCATTGACTTCAAGTCGGCATTTGCCTGATTGTGAGGGGGTATGGAAGGTGCCTCGGCGAGAGAACGGCCAGGGTCAATATGAACTAGAGGTAATCCCTCAGCCGAGGAGTGAGTTACCGGAGGGAAGTTTAGTCCAATAGTTGCGGTTATCGTAATTTTATAATAATTTAGCGCCACACAAGTACTAGTATCAACCCGATAACTGTATTTAGATACGCCATCCATCGTACAAGGGTCTACAGAACACATATCACTTAACAGTTATAGGAAAACTACTCTTGGTAGCGGCGTCTGAGATCTTCTGGAACTAATACCGTCCTAAGAGCCTGAGAGCTACGTCAGCATTGTACCCCACCACCAGGCTTTCGATGTCGTAGAGCTAGGGGGGTCACTGTTGAGGTTGGCTGGGGTGCTCAATGGTCCGTTGGTCCTGTGCTCCCTGTTGGAAGTAGTGGCGTTATTGCTACCCTGTCCCTGAAAGCCAGAGAATTATCAGACAGGCTATTGAGAGGACTGCTGCACATTACCTAGTATCTCGCATTGGTAACTGATGTGATACGGTGGAAGGTTGGAGCGGAAAACTTTGGGGGACTGGGGGTGGAACACTCCCGAAAACAGTAAAGATGCAATCTGGAATGCCTTGATCTTGAGTTGACACTCTAAATGTGGAACCGGAACGTGTTTTTCAGTCTTTCAGGAACCTAATCACTCTCCGTCATGAAATTATCACTCGATTTAACTGGGGTAACTGTGTTGCATGAACCTGACCGAGCTGAGCTTCAGCTGAGCTGATGTCAAGGCACACAGCCGGTAGGGCATAAGGCACCCAACTACCTTGTATATATCTCGAGTCTTTCTCCTGCTCTCCAGTCTCTGTATCTTAAGTCTATTCACACGGTTCTCCCCTTCCATATTTTCAACAAACTGGGTTTGATATCTGATTGTTTGTTCTGGATTTCCCATGTTCCCGGCCCCAGAGAACTCCGCCACGAAATATTTTCTAAGTGGACTATTTAGAGTGGTGAGTCAGCGGGAGGCAAATATAACCTATCTCGCTAGCAGTTATATCCAGGTCCATGCCCCAGATGTCGTCCACGGGGGTGGACTACGGGTAGTGTTCGCTCCACAGCAGTAATAACAAAAACAGCAAAGGTTTTGGGATCTGCTCACTGCTGCGGGCGGGTGTATTGGAGAAAACTGCCTGTAGACTTGTCACTAGGCTCTAATTGGGCGATTGGGGTTGACGGAAGGGTTAAGTTTATCTCACGCTGTTACAGCTGTCAAAACCGCATAATTCATTGGGCCTCGCCTCTCGCATCCTTGAATATCGTGGCTAGAAACAAATCGCAAGAAGTGTCAGTATGCTTTGCAGCGTTCCTGTTTCCATCACTCGACCACAGCCCAAGATTAGCTCCATGAACCAACATTCATCAACCCCAGTGGTAGTGGTGTATTGTTGCTATACTCGAACACAATGATCATTATCCACATCATAGGACTGAAAGAACTAGCTACTTGCTCCAAAACAAGACACATCTGCTTCCCGGTTTATACTACCACGAAATCCTCCTTTCTAGCAATCTCCTACTTCCCCGCGCTGCTAAACAAAGGAAACTCGTGCAAAGGGAATAACACAATACAACCCACTACATCATTGCCTCTCCGAAACTGGCTTCCGTGGAATTAGAAAGCCTGTTTCTGTAACCTCGGAAGTGTTCTTGACTTCTCCCAACGAACTACCCGAAGATTCCTCCATCTGTTCAGCCTCTAACAGCAATCTCAGTTTTTCATTGTTCTCCCATGGCTTTAGGAGGCCTTCGGTCCCCTTTTTCCAGACGAATGCCATCCAGGAATCGCCAAAACTGAATATTGTGACCAGAACGACAAAGGCGAGTATAATGATAATCCATGTAGCGCTCAACGTCGTATGTTCTGCGGAATGAAATTTGACAATGTTGCACATCTTTTTCACATCCGGCAAGCTTTCGTTCGAATATTTCTTGATCCGGCTGTGATCCGGCGCCGGGGTCTTAACGACTCGAAGGCCATACAATTGAATCCGTGCCAATGCTATGCAAAACCAACCTTCCAACTCTATCTTCCACTGCTCGTCCGCTAGCCGCGTTTGAATATTGTTTGTTAGGTATCTCGAAGCTTGAAGTGCTGACAAGGTGCGTCCCATGACTGATTGATATATAGTAGAGCTTACGAGGGCATGGCTGGCGAGAACGACTGCGCTGGAGCCTTCATCATCAGCCTGGCTTCCGAGCAAATCACGGATAATGTCACCGAATAGCATTGTCTGAGCAAGGCCCGTCCAGTTAGTGCAGTAATGAGTTACATCACTGCACAAAATTGCCATCTCTTGACAGGCGATGCTATTAATCGGACGACTCATTCGATAGAGAGTGAGATCGTAACCTTCACTAGCTCCATCGGTTTCCGACTGCACAAAAAACAACGGATCAGAGGAGTTTTTAAGAAACAATATTGTAGGGCCGCGTATCGTGATCACCGAGAGCGTGTAGGAGGACACCGGCGTCTGAAGAGGCGGCAATGGCGGTAGAATATCTGTATCCAACGTATAAAAGGCGGTGACATCGTATCCGGTAGAATTATATCGGAATAGGTAAGATGCGTTCTTCCCCGATGGGTATTTGAAAAACGCGTACAGCCCAAACGCCTCCGGATCGACTCCAGTCTTGTTAGTATCTTGAAGCTCGGTCTGTACATTCTGTCTGCTGTACAGGAAAGGCTCCATGGTGATTGGCGAGCAAACTGTGCGTCGACGAAAAAATAGCCGTTCCGAAAATTTGGAATTCAACCCAAGCTGTGAAAAAGAGATGTTTCCAGTATCCATTGTGAAGGCCGATCGATCTCGATCTTTAATCAAACAAGTGCCGTCCTGGAAGGGGCATCGGTTCATCTGTGTAGAATACGGCAGTGACCGCTGTGGCAAGGTACGGCAATCCAAAACTCCAGGTCCCTCCGAGAGTTGACCATAGCATCCTCGAACGTAGCTCTCAGCATCGACCGTGTCGTTTAACATAAGTTCGGCGTTTGTTAGCTCATACTGCAGTGCTTCTTCACGCGTGTAATTTTTAGGCAACGTGATGTTCGATATCCACTCGCCACAATCTGGTGTGTCAATCGATCGAACTGAGTTTCCCACGCTGATCTTCGACGTCAAAACCCCGAATACGACAAATGCCCCATAGTGAGCAAACACAAAAAACGCCAACAATACAGTTGTAGCCATTTTCCGTGAAAAAATCGCAGTGCCGCGGCAGAAATTGAAAGTATATGAGGCGAGTGAAAGCAAAGCACCTCCAGCGGTCTCGGTATTTCGGAGAATGACTTGCTGGTGTCTGACGGGACAAGCGACCGGGGTCTGGAACAGTCGGTTTAAGGGATGATACATTGCATGAAGGAAAAAGGCCCAAATCTTCCAGCTTCTGTTGCCAGCAAATCCGACCAGTATCACAAGGATCGCCATCAAGGTCGTCGCTGAACGGGTATCAAGCGTCAGCATCAAGCCAGAAATATCCCCTCTCTGGTAGTCGGTCCAGAAGCCTATGTATACAACACTTGATAGATTCATGACCGGTCGTCGGTTGGGCTTCTGCGCGAAATATGAGTTGCCAATTACAGCGAGCGGACTCTTATCATGCACTGACCCAAAGAAACAAATGGATCCTCGTCAAGCTTACTACTTCCTAGATGCACAAGGCGGTGGGTATCTGTAACTCGTACAGTAGAGGCAACCCACTCTGTCTATCAGAAACACGGAATTAAGTTTTCTCTTTCTATCTTGCAGAAGACGAGATGTTGAATGGAGAGCAATTGTAGGACTTGAATTTTGCAACCTTTGGACGAGTAGTGGCCTTATAAAATTGAAACAGCTGGCTGTGGTGGACTGGAGCGATATTTCGAAGTGGGCTGATCACCAAGCCAATCAAAGCGCTTGTTTAGTTGTTGGATCATCCCAGAAAGAAGAAAATTTGGTCGAGCCAGTTGACGTGCGGCTGACGAAGGGATTGTCTCAAAAGACGTCACTTTGGCGATGGCGTGCCAGGGATGTTCAAATAGTGATACTTCGAGAAGCTTGATTGTATATTATCTAAGAGTGCCACAAGGCCATATATATGAGTACAAGTGTGAATGCGTGCGTACGCATCTATGTATAGACCCTTCAGGCCGACAGCAATCTCCGGTCATACGAGGCTCACCTCCGGCCATACGAGACTCATCTCCGGCCATAAGAAGACAGAGACCTATCATGCAATAAGGGATCTGACCCAATTGGAGGACTTCCTATCGTCTACAGAATGGGATGGTGCGCACCACGCTCCGAGACCATCTATAGTCACAACGTATAAATATGGCATTTTCATTACGAAAAATATTTCCTAAGAAGTCTAAATAGAAGATTTTGATAGAACGAGGAGTTGGATAACTATGCCTGCTTTTATGTAGGTTTCAATTTCTATTGTGTTGATGGAATTTGGTTTCTATAGATCTACGTAAAGTCTTGAATAAGAGGTATGCCCTCGTTTGGGTTAGAGTTCGTAATAAACCTAAACTGGAAATTTATTCTAGCATCTATTCTTTAGTCTGTAGACGGCGTTTTGGTCACTGGCGCATTGCCTACTCTAACGACCAAAAAGCTGTCTACAGACTTATCTATTCTTAATTTCCCTTGTGGTGGGCGTACCTTAAATTTTCAAGGTAATACAGCGTGGCCACTATTATTCATATAAGGAGACGACATGTGTCATTTTCGATTCTTATTGGTCAGAATTCTGTGGCTAAGTGGCTGATAGTGGCAAGTATAAACCACATGAACGAAGATCTAGAATGACCCATTAATTTAAGTCTGCGAGTTGGACTCTGACAACAAAGTGTCATATACACAAAATGTGTATAACTACCTGCTTTCACATTCCAGGTTCAGATTCATGATATCTTTAATATTGGGTGAGTGGTTGTGGATTAATACCTTTATTGGAATGTTTTTGTTCAGTAGTACAAGGAAAATTTGGAATAGAGTAAGTTGGCAACTAGAAAGTGAAATAGGACCTATTTATGGATGTTTCATCCATAGAACATGTTGTGATCAGAGCAAAACTTGGGGACTTAATTGGACTTCAATTGATTCATATAGCAGAGCAGAAAGCATCTTTTCACTGGACAATATTTGCTCTGGTCATAGGAATGGGACAAACTCACAGAGACTTGGAGAGATACACGTGTGGGCTTGGGACCTGCACAGTAAGTATACTGTAGGGGTTGGAGTCGAGTGTACTTGGAAGCCAGGGGTGAGGTATACCTGGGAGTCGAGCTGGAGACGATCTATTTGGGCGCCTCCAAAGGGCGGCGAAGCCGCCACCGTAACTTGTATAACTAAGGCACTGTAAAAAGATACACTCCAGATTAAGACGCTAGCGATTAAATAGTTAACATCTTTTGGAAATCAAAATTATATCAGTGATTCTTACCGCGTATCAATGGGCAACTATTGCAATAGTGAAGGGGAGAACCGTGTGTATTGGCTATAGAGCGATGACTGTCTAGGTACAGGTCTAAAGGTCCAAGATGCTTAGGGAACGGGAATGAGTAAAGTGTGAAGTCTAAAAGAGCAGTCACGAACCATATCTATCAACAGCAACCTAATCTGGAACCTACCTTTTTTCCACCTATAGTACATTGCTTTCTTTTAACTCATCAAACCACCTATTGAGGTAGAGAGAAATAAAGTTCTAGAAACTAAAGTCGCAATATTTCACCTTTCCATTAATTGAATTGATAAATGGCGTCGCGTGTCATAAAGGCAAGGCGGGGGTGCTGCCGATGGGTAGGTGGTTCCTATGTCCAGCGAGGTTCCCCGCCGTCCCTCTATCAAGCGTGAAGTTTCCTCACATCAGTAGTCAAAGATAATCCTAGTTGTCTGAAGGAAATCCAATTGGACCGCGATCTGCTCAGGAAAGGTTAGTCTCGATAGCTGGGTAGTACTCCGAGACCAAGGAAAGGTACTTTCGGCAGTCCTAACTACAAATTTAGAAGTTGTAATAAAGTTGGTTTAACCTAAGATGCCAGACGGCATAAATTAGTTATACCGGGACAAAATCCACGATCATCGTCTTTGCATTCTCCGAAACATGTGGCATCATAGACACAGGCCAGCACTCGCTAGTGTACGTTCCTTGGTACCACCAAGGAATAGAGTAATCAATTCCATCTAAAGTATACGCAAAACTCCAGGACACCGATGTATACGGTACTTTAGGGAAACAATTCCAACTTTTGTTTTCACATCGGATCCGGAGAGAGAATTAGTAGACATGGGAGCTGGCTGTTTATCTATCTCAAATATGCGTCATATTTGAAAAAATACATGAAATAAGCTCCTCCAGATACCCAAAACGAGAAAACCCTCCCTAAACCAAACCCCGAAACCGGCAGATAAGAAAATATACACTATAGTAAAAAACAAACGAAGGACGAAAAACTGCGTTATAATTCTAATATGATTGTAAAACCATACCAGTGTACTGTTTATGATCCCCCTCGAACACTTCCTCGATAATACCCAGTAACGAAAACCTAAAGAAAGAAGCTGCTGCGAGGAAGTATATAGTTAGCCAGGTAGATTCCCACTGCGAAAATGCTTCCTCGATACAGTCGCGGTATGTTCCTGCGTCGTTGCTCTCGTATAACATGTTGCTGTTAGTGCCGGAAACAGTGTATTTTTTGTAACTTGCGGCTAGCGATATTGGGGTGGTGTGTTGTTGCTCGTTGTCCATGCTGCTTGTATCGACGTCAACTTCCAGGTACTCGTTCTGAATGTCGGACTTAGACAGATGCCTGTAAACTAAATCTTTAACTTCAGCTTGTAGTGTCGCTTGGCGATATCTTGCACGCAGTATAGATATAGTGGAAAATGAACTTCGTAGTTGTGATTCTTGTACTTGCGCTTGTACACGAAACATTTTTCGAGGCGAGAATTGGTGGTGTTGGCGTTGCACGTAATCCCTGCTTTCGGTATGTTGCGCTAGATAATCGGAAAGACATAACGGCCGCAAGAACCGGGTTCGTCCGGGATTGCGCCATGACCAGAGCTGATCACATGCTCGGGAATTCGGGATAGATCGTGCTGGCTCGAGAAATCGCTTGGCGATGCCTACAAGTTCTTTGGCTGGAATGAATGGTAGTTCCTCTTGCAAACCGTAGTCAAGCGGAATGATATCATTCAATTCAGGCTCCCATGGAAGCTCCTGCCACATATATTCATTATATGCTAGCAAGTTTTCAACCGGCACATTTTCGTTGGGAGCATGTCCGAATATCGCGTCGTATTCACGAATATCCTGCAACAAGTTAGCTTAGGTATTCAACTATCGAGGGAGCTCTACCCGTCCTGCTGGATCCAACCCTCTAAGTTCTAGGAATAAATCGACATCAAAAGCGGGCGGCTGTATTAAGTGGGGCATATCCTGGAGTTGGCTGCTAGACCTAAACCACTGGACAGTATCCTCATTTTGAGCCGCACCTTCGCCGGACACGGGTGTTGGTTCTAGGAGCGGGGCCAGTTCTATCGAGGGGAGCTCAGGAAAATCTCGTATTTGGCTGACACGCTGAAAAGTCTGCGACACGACAGTGTCCACATTTTCAGCCGCACCTCCGCTGAACACGGGTCTGGGCCTTGGTTGGAGATCATCGTCAGTTTGGGATGAGCCGGACCCATTGCTGACTTGTTGCTGTGCAGGCGGTGAAGCGCTTTGCTGTGCGGAGAGTGAAATGGATGGTGCCGGAGCATTTGATGATTGGTCAACACCAACGCTTTCGTTAGCAGGTGTTGTAGTTGTAGCTGGGCTGTCAGTAGCAGGGCGTGTGATGAGAGCAGAGGGGACGTGTCCTGCTGAAATCAATTACCGGCTATATATTCATTGTGTAAGAATATATACTGACCTTGCGATTGTTGCTGTTCGCTCTGCGTCATAGGCGGGTGCTGGTTCACGCTACTTGAGGCTACCTCAACGTTAGTACTCTCCGAAAGTGGTTCTATACAATCTAAGAAGTTACATTCTGCACTATGATACTGTGTATATAGCTGCTCAATCGTATCTGGGAGCCTTCGCCTTAAAAAATCCGCTAATCCTCTGGCATCTGCCCGTCCAATTAAGGAGCCTTCAGGGTCGCGGAATTCCCCTTCACTGCTAGAATCTGTACCAGCTTCATCAACATCAGACTCGCAAGAAACCATTCCTGAAGTTCCGACATCTAATTGACTTCGTCAGTCTCCGGGACCCATATTGTGCGGGGCATATCAAGTCATACAGGGGTTCGGAACATCCTTCTTGCTGCATTCAAACAAGTGAATATACACCTGCGGCCAAGATCTACGGCTTCCCAGACCATTACTCTTCCGTATAATCCTCGGTTCCACTCTTTCAAACCTTTCTCTCGGAATTTTGGGACAATCTGTCCTTTCCAGGTGTGCCATGAGTTGACCCTGCTCGCCAGTCCTATGACCGCATCGTGGACACTGGCAGGGTCGCAGGTGTTTTCTCAAGACATGAGCTCTACACCAACTATTAGATTAACTGCATTAACTGATAATAATGAGAACTTACTTTACTCTATGAAGTTCCAGACTACTCCAACCGCTACAGGTTTGGTGAGTACTTGGGCTATTTTTGTAGTATGGACATGCGAATTGTTCCTCCTTTCCAGAGTCCTCTGATTGTTGAGGGACCGGATTTTCGGCTGGGCGTTTGCCGTTTCCATTCCCTCGGGAAGGTGATTCTTTCCCGCCGCCTTCGCTTCCGTCCCCTCTTGGTGTCTGGGAAGAACTTTCACTAGTGTTCTCAGGCGTTATATGGACGAATCCTCCGCCTGCAGTTGTCTTTCGTCGTCGTCCTGGATTGCATGTCTTCGTACCAGCTTCAGCATTATCGGTGTCGATATGTGCACTGTCTGGAGGGGACCAATCCTTGTCCTCAAAGACGCTAATATCTCCGCAATCACAACCGAGCTCACCAGGGCAGAGGTGCTGGTTCATAGGAATATCGGCCACATGCTTGCATCCACTTGTTTCGCTTTCGTTCGGGAGTTCGCGGCAACGAATCTGATTTGGATGGCTCGGTCGCAGGTGCAGCAGTGTGGGGTCGGTGAAATCGTTCCTGTAATAACATTTAGCTGCAGGTCATGGCCCTCGGTGGTTATAGTACCTTTCTTTCCAACCCTTCTTGCCTAGAGGCAAAGACGGATCAGTGTAACGACCTAAGGTTATACGTTAGCATTAGAGTTATGGTGAATAATATGGTAGACTGAATACCAGATGTCCCAGAAGGCCTCTCATGATGTCGGTCCTGTCCGCTGCTGGTGCTGTTCTGGCTGCGGTTCGCAAGGAATTCGCGAATACCGCGGATTTCATCCGCGGGGAAGTCTGTCCTTGTTGCTTGTGCGTTGGTGGGAGAATCGGAGGGACAATTAGTCTCAGGAGAGGGCGCTGCGCTTGCAGGTTCGCTTATATCTATATTTGTGGAATTGGTTTTGGTTGTAGTTTGTATTGTGGATTGAGCAACAGGTTGCAGTTTATATTTCGGGTTGAATAGTAGGTTGCAGGTTTCATTGCGCATTTAAAAGCAGGTTTCAGATACTATAAACAATCTAATGTTGCGCACCTCGAATGCACCAGACCCGTAGAAAAGCATCTCACGCGCAACCAGCATGAACTCATCCCTGCAAATAAGATTCGGCGAATACCACTATTGTTGGCATCTAAGCACCAGGCTGAATACTAAGATGCTCTGTAACCAAAACCGGGAGGTGGAGAAAAACAAAGTATGAGCGATCGATGCATCCAGAGCTGTATTCACCGACTTTGATTGGCCAAACTTTGGTTCAGCTTCCATGCAGCTTGCGCACACGTCCCACGCAAGTTTATGCCACTAAGCGCTTCGAGTAGTAGAACGATAGCACACTTATTTCGTCATGCGTAGCAGACCTGCTCAAATGCTATCGAAATGCCAACCGAGGTCAACCACAAACGGAGTGTGTTTGTCCGATCGCTCGAAGGTATCGAGCCCCGCGAGGTTGACAGGCTAACTGTAAAATCTTTGGGCAACATTTGCGTTCCGACTTATGCCTAATTGTGACGAGCGAACGCGTCTTGACGTTGTCGGATAATAAAAAGTAAAACCTGACAGCGAGTCAAAGTAATAGTTATTTAGCATGTAACGGACACCTTGATGAGAAACATCGGAAAATTAACGGACGAGATGGCACTCTGACACGTGACGGCCGAACCATTGCACTCGCTACTGTATGTAAAATTTAGGTGTGCCGAGCAGCATCGAGGCTCGTATTGATACAGCACGTTACACACAGATTTAAGATATCACGACTTATTGTTGATTCTTCGTCCCAGGTGTGTGTTGGTCGCTATGAGGTTAAGGCTCTGCACCGATACCATGTGACTGTATGCGCTAAGGCTGGTGAAGGAGCGGTGATGATAATAAGGAAGCGTGAACATGTAACGCTACTAGACGTCCTGTGAACTAAGACTCCAATTCCTTAGCGTCTATAACTGCGCAATCGCAGTGATGTCCCATAGATCACGGCGGACAAAAGGGTAATGGCTGTTATTTTGGATGCTTCTTTGACTTGATTGATTGACTGATCTTCTCGAGGCCAGAAGGCCGTATATATACAGACTTGTCTCCCATATTCACAGCCATATTCGTCTCCATATCTATCTCCGTTTGCTCATCCGTTTGCACTGATATGAGCCGCTCTGTACTGATACGAGCCGCTCTCCTGAGGCATATCTTCATACACCAACTGCATATCAAACGGAC
>Ga0307515_10006161_pt1 | contig 24108 bp, 19 predicted proteins | sample 17_EM_MG_FD_194513 | JGI IMG/M metagenome (GOLD analysis project Ga0307515, IMG submission 194513) | Populus trichocarpa ectomycorrhiza microbial communities from riparian zone in the Pacific Northwest, United States - 17_EM | ecosystem: Host-associated > Plants > Roots > Unclassified | place... | reverse complement strand
CCCCCCCCACCCCCCCTCCCCCGCCGCCCGGGCGGGGGGCGGCCGCGCCACTGTTGGTTCAATGTGATATAGGACCACAAATCCAAGGTGAGAAGAACCAATGGGGCCAGTGGAGTACCTTTTCTAGCAGAGGTGTGTCTAAGGGGGGGGTACATTACAGCCCACCAATGTGTAATTGATGAGAGCAGTGGCATCCACAGTAAAATGTATTACTGGGGAAGAGCAAAATTTACCATAATATTTATCTTGAGAAAACATAACTGTAACATTCTTTCCAGTGGCATTATCAGATAGTGCACATTAAATAGCCATGGCCACCAGTGTGAAAATCCAATAAGCAAGATGTTAAATAAACTGAGATGAGGTAGGTAGAAACCCCAAGCTATTGTTGGTGAAGAAAAATAGATGTTAAATTAAATCCATCATTTTCTTACTGGTGAACTTTAATTTCTTACCTTCCACAATCTCTGAGTGTTAAGCATCATCGATCAGGAGATCCTTAATCTGAATTTGAAGCATAGCTTCAGGGTTCCATCCAATCAGTAACTATATACTACCATCAGACCAGCTGCATCTGCCAATTATCCTTGAATGGCACCAGTCAGTAGTTCTGACTATGTATAGTTTGGAGTAGAGTGAATGTCATCAGACTGATAGAGGAGGATTTACTGGGAAAAATATTGATGCATACTATGCTGCTCATTGAGAGGCTGTTTCTGAGATGGTCATCAAGAGTATACTTGATCTGTGGCACTATGAGATCCCATGGATCCAGATATTGACTAGATTACTATGATATGGGTACAATTATGTTTCCCTGACACTACACCTTATGCTACATACATTGATGTGAAACTTAGCTACCAGATACACTGTATTGTACACTTCCAAGTATATACTAAAGTACAATTCTGACTGTGACCAATTGGAATGTCCAACCTGTTTGATATACTTCTGATTCCACTTGATAGTTTACACCTCTACAGCCTAACTGTATGCTTCCAAGCAAGCATTCAAGATGCTTTAAAGAACACCTGTCAGTAGATTCTGAGTGCACTTCTATGCATGCTCGAAAGAAGTTTTGGAATTGCACTTGATGGCACAATCTCCAGTTGCTTGATTGTGCGGTTTTGAATAAACTCTGAAGTTACTCTGAAGTACATTGCCAAGTATGCTTTCCAGTCCACCACTGAGTTGCTCTCAAGTACACCACTGAGTATACTTCTTAGTACACCTCCAATTTCATTTGACTGCAAACTCCCTACCAACTTGGCCTTTCACTCCCAATTACACTCGATAGAGACATAATACACCCAATCACACTTGACCATATGATTCAATGTATTCTCCTGCATGCTCGATGCAGCAACCTACTGAGTTAGAGAGGCCAAGGTATGATATGGGGCATCTTAGGACAAGATGGGTGGGAGGCGTGAAGCAGAAGGTATGGTGGCCAAAATAATGATGTCAGTTCATACAATAGTCTGAACTATAGCTTCAGTGTATCCTGTGCAACTGGATCTCATAATGCCTTATAGTCATAGCGTTGACAATTGCAGACTAAGATACTATAGAATAGTTAGACAATTGGATCTTGGGGGAAGAAGATTTCCAACTAAGTATTCTGAGTACAATCTGCAGCTAGTATTGTGTAGATTTTAGGCGTATTCATATGTATGCAGTGTGGGGTTGAATGAGCAGATAGTGATAATGATGGTGATGTTGATCATGATGGTGATGGTAAGGGTGAGGGTCATGGTACCAATAGCACTTTGTCACATTAATTGGCTACATCAATCTCAATATTGAAGCTTTAACAGACTTTCAGCCTTCTATTGGCCAAAGCTTCCACAAAATCAGGGTTCAATCACCCTGATAATTGCTGTGGAAATCCTACTTCTGGCAAGTTGCAGCTTTCTGAAGCTCAGCTCCAAAGCAAGTGTTCATGTAGGCTTTTATGCAGGTTTTCAAGTAGGCTATCAAGTAAGTGCAATCTGGGTCTCAAGTAGGCTCTGAAGCGATCATGCACATCGTTGTCATTGTGTCTGGCCGTGCAAACAAAACATGTCTGCATTCATGACAGGTTGAGGTGTAATACCTGCCAGCTATATATGCTACCATAGTTCTACATGCAGATGTCTACGAACTGACTATGGATAAGTATAGAGTGTGTGATGTACAGGGGTCGAAGTGAAGTTTGATATGAGCTGTACATGGATATTGTCAGTAGTTGATTTGCTCTTTTGCAGATGTCAAACAGGATACAATATGTATAGATTTTGACGTTTGCAGACCTATATTAAGTGATCAAGCTCAACACAATTCACAAATAGCTTGTGTACCTATAGGAGCAACTGATAATGCATGCTGATAATCCTGATGTTCAACTGCAAGTTTCCAAGCTTCATTATACATCCAGTACTTCTCATTGGATATTATAGGTCAAGGAGTCTTTGTGAACATGGTAGCTTTCATAAATCTGCTTGCAATTTCAATACTTGTTGTTGGATTTTGGGGAATATTGTGATTTCCACTGGGCTTCAGCTGTTTAATATTCTAGTCTCCATTAGACTTGGATAGAGGGAGTACCTGGGCAGGAGCACAGTCAGACTGGGGTAATTTGTTGAGGGTTGACTTTTGGCATTTGAATAATACAGGTATCATAGCCCCAGCCAGATTTTGGAATTGGCAGGAGAAGGGCATGGGATGATGGTATCAGCATGGCTCCAGTTCATTGCCAGTTGTACTCTTGTATATCACAGTGTCTTCCCCCAGCACTCACGGCTGAGATGTAGGACCATATACTGATGATTGAAATTGTCTACTTCAATGTTAAATAACACAATTTACTCTCTGGGGTTCTCACTTTTGTAATTGCTGATTTCTTGTTTGATATCGGCATAATCCTGCTTGAATAAAATGAAGTAGTGGATGATAGTCATCTCCAACACAGTGCTCAAAGAGAGGTTTGGAAGACAAACATTGCATGCACAATGAAGATCGTCTGTTTCCATTAGTATGAGTGCGAGTGCTTGCTTAGCACGTGCTTCTTCATTCATTGATAAATAGTGATTTCTCATCTAGCTCACAGATGGTTCTATACTGATCAAGTGAAGATAGAAGTTGGGGAATGTAGAGAAACAGTATATAAGGGTAAATATAATTTTAAGTGTAATAGAAGAATGTGAAAAGTGGTGCAACATATTGCCCAAGGTCAATGATGATGTATTTTGAGGTGACCAATTCAATGGCTTAGAAGAGATGTTGTCAGCAGTTTATATTTATATTCAGGATTGTAGTCCCTTGTTGTAATATAGTAAGTTACAGGTGCACTACAATCAAGGAATTCAGAATACCCCATATGGAATGTTGTTACAGCTTTTATCAAACCAATTGATGCGTGAATTGGTAGTTGGTTTAATCTAACCAACCAACAATTTAACCAGATGCACGTGGAGAACTGCTAACATAATGACAATTGCAACATGCAATATCACAGGTCCCTAGTCAAATCGAATACTGAGAATCTGGATGATAATGAGTGACCCTGCCAATGACTTCTCCAGTGGTAGTATTGATGTCTGTAGTTTCAGCATTTGAGGTAACCAGGTGTTGCAGAATTGCTAGCAGGCTGGGAACCTGCAGAACTGAACATCTTTCGGACCTTATAAGTACACCTGGTTGAAATACACAAACTCAAACTAAGTTAGCTTTTGATAGAAACCAACAATAATTATTTATAAATAATATATCAGTAGAAAAACAGTTTAGTTTCATGCTACACATGTTTGTTAGAATTCTGCAGCTATGGTAGCAGTCAATGTGGCAATACCTTGGGTATAAGTTTGCTTTTCTATATTGATGAGGATTGTGTTGGCAGATTACATTTACAATAATATTGCAGTGAACATCAGAGGCAGAATCAGAGTTTAAACAGGATAGATTGAATGTAAAAGCATGACAAGATATGATGACAATTTAGAAGTAAAGTAGGTAATTCCAGTTCTTGACAATACCAAGATTGGTGTGGAGAGAAAGGAAGGGTGAATATCAGTTGTGGCTCTGCAGGACATACAGGCCAGAGAGAGAGATGTGTGTATCCACACTCTCGAGTGGATCGGCAGGAGAATAGAGATCACACACTTAGACAGAGAATTGACTATCATCACTTAATACTACTACATAAGTATCAACACTTTCAGATTGGCTGCTCATGCATCTTTTACGTGCCAGTGCCCAATTAGAATCAAGGATCAGCAGTTAAAATGATCATAGACATCTTTGTGATATTGAAAAAGAGGAATTTCACCCTGCTGAAACAATATATAGACAACAACGAATGCGATGCCTGCTGCTGCATGCTTGAGCTCCGCTGGAGGTCTGATGGATGATGGTTTTGAAGTTGCGTGTATGTTGAGAGCTCACAGGGCTAGCAGCGTAGTTCCAGTTGGGTGGCCCGAGGGGTTCAGCATCCCCGAACAGCCACCAGATGATGACCAAGCCCACCAACACCAGATTCTCAATCACCAAGTGGTTATCGCGTAATAGGACATTCATTGCATGCTCACCATATGGTTCCATCCCATTGATGATGAGTGTAGTGACCAAGTCGAAGAACTAAGCTGAATGTGTGACAGTGCCTATTTGCAATGAGACGCAGTCGCCGATGAACTTGTTGATTTACAGAAGCAACTTGATGACAAGGTACAGGCTCTCATGGTGAAACCGGCAGAGTGTAACAGATTGGCACAACATGCCTCCAATGTCACAAAAGGCAATGCAGTGCCACACCTGGCTGATGATACAACCGCAAAGAAGATGGCGAAACTGAACCGAGAGATCACAGCCAAGAATGCGCTCAGTAAGACAATACAAGTCACACTGGCTGCAGCATTACAGGCAGTTTAAGAGAGGGAAGAAATCGTTCGCAAGCAGAGAAGACGTTACAGATAGGATTAGTGAATGGATGGAGTCAGTCCTGATGGAACTGAATGCTACAAACAATGCCTGAATTCGAGCAAAGATTAACCCGGGATCCATCAGCACTTCCCAAAAAACTCCAGCTACCCCAGGTTCAATATAAAGCTGACTGGATTGCTGATTTATGATGGTACGAGATGTCTCGACATGGTCACCTCTTTCTTATCCACTCTGCATTGCCACTTAGGACCAGCTGCCGAGGAGTTCAGCTCGACAGACGAATTGGGAATTCCATTGAAAATAGGTTGGGCCACTGTGGCATTGGTTCAGTTTTGCGACAAAGCTGCATTGTTGGCTAACCACCTGTTCACGGTGCATGCACGTGCAGCTATAGAGTTGGATGACCTTTCAGCTGCAGTCAATGAGGCCCTTACCCCTCTTGATGCTGTGACCAGGTTGAAATGGGATTGGGAGTCACTATGAATCAAATGTGGCAAGAGTCTTTCTACTTGAAATGGACTTTTCTGGGTCCTTCAACAGCAGATAGAACCCCATGCTCTGCTCTTCACTGAACACCTGTGCAACTCATACCAGGTCAATCTGCAGAGCAACCCAGAATTATCCAAGCCTTTGATTGAGACATTGTGTAGTCAGCCTACCACACCACTCGACAACATTATGGAGCACATTTCTCAAGTGGATGCCATGCTTACCTGCAAGCTGTATCCTATGCAACTGAGCATTCAAAGAATAAAATGCTAACAGAGAGAAGGCAGCAGTGGAGGAAGCAACAACTGGTGCTGTTACCCTTCTGGAGCAGTGGGCCACCCTGTGCGCATGGGCCCAAACAAGGAGATGGTTATGGCTGCCACATGGAGACAGAAGAAAGTGGCCACGAATAAATGTACAGCGAAGAAAGAGATACAGGAGTCATGCAGTGGTTCGCATGGTGGTCGTGAGAAATGCGGCAACTGACGTGGAGGTCGAGGTAAACAACTGTACCGTGGGAGGAATCGACTCCAATATACACTCAACTAGAAGCAACCCCTCTAAGCATCCCTCTATCTTGTCTCACTATCAGACTTGATATTGGACTTATACAATGACTAAAAGCTGGTTCACTTCGAAGCTTCACTCCGGTGCACACAGCATCCAGAATAGAATGAATGTACAGTAGCTTTCCAATCGGAGTATATTATCAATGCTTGTTCTCCGTTGTGAGAAGGTTGCCCTCTATACCAGCTGAGAATCGAGATGCCTTTATACCTCTTTTCTGTACACTCTAACTGCTAATTCTAACTACGCATTTCTCTAGATAAATGCTCACTATCCTCCTGCCTTCCAATCCCCTAGCTTTGATAACCAGTCACCCTGAACTTCCCCTGGGCAAATGGTATCCTTCCAATCCTCCAGGCTTTCCGGACCAACAGTATCCATCTGATGTACATCTCTGGACGGATTCGCATCCATCAGACTGTTGTCCTCCGGACCATATACCTCTTTGTACTATTCCACAGCCTTCCCTCGTATCGTGCTCAAGTATCATGATCCTACCGGCCATAGCTGATACCAAACAACAGTTACTTCAACAAAAGGTGACAATGGCTGGCGTCATTCATTATCTCTATCCACAGAGAATATAGCAACATGTGATTGGATTGTATTAACATACCATTGCAACTGTTACAATACTCAAAGGTGGGTGGTGGTGATGCGGTCAAGGGATTGTGCCTGGCAGTCATTGATGTGGCGATAGTGCTGGCTTATAATTGATGAACCATAATCAATTGCCACATGAAAACATCATCGAGTGATCGTTCATGACCCAGGAACTGTGACCAATCCCAAATGTGTAACAACAGTGGTTCCAATTAGCACATACCTCAGGACGAGACAATGACAATGCCATAGTGCCTAAGGTGCAATACTTATCTGACAGTACAAACTATGATGAGTATGACTGGGATGATTCAGGCTCAGTAAAGGGTACAGGAGAGATTCGCTGTGAGTCGGCTCCCTAATACCAAAACCACTACTGTGTCCTCTACAATGAGAAAATTTACTCATTATTATGAAGTCAGAATCAGTGATAATGATACCTTGGACATGCTGTATTCTGATGGGAAGCTCCAATTCAAGATGGGGGATGACACATATCATAGTTTAGTCAGCAAGACAGTGAAAGGTGATGAAGCATTAGGGAATGATGCACGAAGAGCAACAAATGAGAAATTATGAAACAAGGGCACAGTGCTAAAGGAGAGAGATGCTGGCTGGAAAATTGTTGAAACCGCCAATGATAGGGTGGATGATGGTATTGAAAGATAACACCAAGTGTGCCTGAAATGCAGGCCCAGAGATGATAGTTATGCATGCACAGCATGGTTTACGATTTACGATGTAATGGGGTTTGAAGTCATCATTGGAAATGGTTAGATTTGCGAGATTCACACAACACACTGCATCGAGCACCACATGAACAAGATCTGGATAAGAAAGGGTGGAGTGCTATGGGATGCCAGGGAAAGGATATCACAAATGCACTACCTCGGCAGACTGCAGTGTGACGATCAACTGGATGACGACGTAGTATGAAATGCCTCTTGCACAATGGGCATTGACCTTGTTGATGAGAAGCAGCTTGGTCACACAAGCCAAAGCATGTTGGCCAAAGAATTTATGGTTAGCATGCGATATGACTCTAATGAAACACTAGAGCTTGAGCAGTCACCAGATGAATTTCAAGAACTGCTTTGAGATTTTGAGAAGTGTGGCCTGTTTACCCAACTGTTGTATGGAACAACACAGAGAAAACTGCAATTCAGAATGCAAATCTCGCCCAATGATAATAAACAGGCTCTGTACCAAACTCCATACCAACTGTCATCCATGGAAGACACAGAACTTCAATGTCAATTAGAAACAGCACTTCACAATGGATGAATACGCCTAAGCAGCAGTCAATATGGCTCCTGGGCACTACTTGCACCAAAGACAGATGTCAACTTGAGATTATGCATTGTCTTCCACACTGCCAACTGCATTATCAACAACAATAGACACCAATTACCTCATATCGAAGAACTGCTGCAATCATGGGGTGGATCATCATACTTTACAAACATTGACTTATCATCAAATTATCACCAAATTAGGATCTGTGTGGGAGATTGACAGAAGACCACCTTTTTGACAGAATACAGCCTCTACAAGTGGACAGTTCTATGTCTTGGACCAGCCAATCACTGGCAAAAATGACCTTACACGACACGTAACTCATCGAGAAGCCATTTCTGGGATGGTAATCCATAGCACATTTGATGTGTGGCACTATGTGGTCCTGTGGACCTGTGCGTTGACTAGATTCCTATGATACGCATGCGATTATGTGTGCTCGATACTATACATCATGCTGCATTCAACAAAACTGCCAAATGCACTTCATTGCACGCTCCCAAGCTCTCAAGATGCTCTCAAGCACACTCCCAATTGCACTCGAAGACGCACTCCAAGCCTACTTGACTATACCCTCCCAAGTAAGCTCACAACACTGTCTCAAGCACACTCCCGAGTACACCCTCCAATACACTCCCAATTGCACTCGATGGCACACTCCCAGCCTGCTGGACTGTGTGCTCCCAAGTAAGCTCTCAAGACAATGTCAAGCACACTCCTGAGCACGCTTCCAAGTACACTCTCCAGTGGCAAGATACTCCCAATCTCACTTTACTATATGCTCTCATATATGCTCCTGGGTGCTCGATCCAGAGACTAACTGAGTTACAGGTGCCAGGCACCTGGAGGTGGGTGGCAGGAGGCGATTGGCAGCAGCTGAAATCATGACATCCATCGATATCATAGTCTGAACCACATTGTTAGCGCGGCCCCCTTGAGAAGAGCTCACAATACCTCATGGTAATGGTGTTGAAAATTGCAGCATGAGATTCTGCAGGAAAGGTAGGCAATTGGATCTTGGGGAGAGCAGATCTCCGACTCAAATTTTCCAGTGGAATCAACTGCTCACTTCCCACTGATTGTGGGTGTATGTGTATGCATTTGGGGCAGATGATGATGATGGCGATGGTGGTGATGCTGATGATGGCGATGGTGACAATCGCAATGATGATGGTGTCAGTGATGTTGATCATGGTTCCAGAAGCACTTAGACAAGTAAGTTGGCTACGTCAATGGTAGCATCCAAGCTTCCACAGATTTAGAGCTTTCTAGTTGCGAAAGCTTCCACAGACTTAGAGCCTTGTATTAGCCAAAGCTTCCACAAACTCAGGGTTTTCCATCAACCAAAAGCTTCCCATGGGAAACACTACTCCTCCCGATGCGAGACTTTCTCAGGAAGGCTCTTAAGTGCCTGCCGGCTTACATGTCGACTCGCAGCAATAGTATGTCCAGTACCGGTATAACTGCAAAGACTGCAGGCTGTAAAGACATGTATAGGTCCATCACTGGCCAGAAGCCATATATCGTTCCATAGACCTCTGCACACATCTCTATGAATCGACAATTGATGGCAATAGGCTGCCCATTGCGCAGGGGTCCATGGGAAGTTTGCCATGAGCTGCACGTGTGCACGTGTTCATGTAGCGCTGCCCATTGTCAATTTGCACTTTTGCCGATGATGCACTTAGCCAATTTATGTACAGCATAAACCTTCTGGTCGCATCGAACCCAAAGCTGGGACAATATGTTGCCATTGAACTCAACAAGGTCCAACTCTGTAGTTCGACGACTTGAGAGCGTACCGACCACCTGCAAATGGTGATTCAACTCTTACTGAAAGCTGGCCTGATGCTGTAACGATCCAAATGAGAGTGGTTCTGAAATGAAATTGAGATTTGTGGGTTCTGGATCAACCAAGCAGAAATACACATGGTGGAGTCAAAGTCAGAGGAAGAATTTAAATGGCCTCAACCTTGAAATAGGAAGGTAGTCCGGGGTTTCCTTAGACCGATGGGCTACTGCCAAAAGTTTATCTGCCACTACGTCCATGTCATGTTGCACTTATACCATGTGGGCTGTGTGAATCCAGATGACAAGATGGGAGTCTGACGTGGAGAGCTGTGTGTGAGGGACATCAGAACCGTACGTTTCGCTCAGTCTGGAAAGGTTGATGAGACTTTCCACCCATTAGAAGATGCCATTTCGATGGCTCCTGTGCTGGCACTACCTGAGGAACAGGGCGAGTGTATGCTACATTCAGATGCCAGCAAGAATGCAGTCAGAGCAGTACTTTCACAGATGCGACAAGGTGGAGAGACCAGCATGATTGCCTTTTGGAGCAGGAAGATGAAGAGTGCAGAGGCAGAATACCCCACATACAATAGATAACTCCTAGCGATTCATCATGCAGCCGTGAAGTGGCATTATTTCCGACATTCAGATAGCAGTTTATCAGTCCATTGGGACCTTGCCTCTTTGAGACACATACTGCCACAACCTCGATTTACAGCGTGAAAAATTGTGTACTTAGCAACGCTACTTAATTCTACATTATTCATCCAGTACATCTCAGATGTGAAGAACCATGCGACTGATGCACTGACATGACATCCAGACTTCTGACGGGAATGCTCTCAAGTCTCCCCTTGTCAACATACACAGTGGGTAATGCAGGATATGGCAGGGTGGTAGCAGGAATGGTGGAGGGAAAGAAACGGATGACATAATGTGCGGCACAGCAAGACGCACATGCCAGAAAGGGGAACATGCGTATCAACGGAATGGAGTGGATCAGTGGGAGGATATGCGATTTTTCGCTTAGACAGAGCATAGACTATTGTTGATTCATACTGCTACAGTCATAGCAACACTTTCAGATTGGCTTCTCCTGCACCATATACCTGCCAGAGCCCAATTTGATTCCAGGAACAGTGGTAATATCAATCACAGACGGCTTTCTGACAGCGGAAACGACCATTTTTGCGCCAACCAAACACTTTAATGACAAACATGATGCCTGCTGCCATGAGTCTTAACCCCGCTGGAGGTCGAATGGACGATGGTTTGGAAGGGGCGTGTACATTGAGAGCTCCCAGGGATACCGGCATGATTGCAGATACGTCGCGAGAGGGGTTCAGCGTCCCCGAACAGCAACCTGCAGATTGTGGAGTTGGCCAACAGGCGAGCATCAATCACACGCCAGTATTGGTGTATGAGGGCTTATGTGATGAGCTCACCAATTCATCGCATGCGGTCGATGCTGGGTACCACAAACAAGTACAAAATATCCTTGGAATGAGGGAGAATGGTTATCAGGAATGGGACGCTGTCGCTGACGAACATGTTGATTTACAGAAGCAACTGGACGACATGGTGCGGGCCATCCTGGCAAACGAGGCAGAGTGCATCAGATTGGTGCACCATCCCTCTGCCGACATGCATGATGTTGGAGCACCAATTCGGGGTGACAATGCAACTGCAAAGCAGATGCCAAAGCTGGAACAAGAGATCACGGCCAAGAACGCGCTCAGTAATTTGATGCAAGCCAAACTGGGTCCAGCCAATCCAGATGTTGAAAACCCCAAGACAACGATGGTAATCACTCAAGACGAGACAGATATGATCAGTGAACAATTGGAATTGGCCATGATGGAACTGATTGCGACCAATGAGGTCTTAATTCGAGTGAAGGCTAACTCAGTTCCCACCAGCATTTTTCAAATAAACTCCAGCATCTGCGTATGCACTGTCAAGACGACCAGATTACTGACTTACAATGGAATGAAAACCCTGGACATCATGACCTCCTTCCAATCCACCCGGCTCTGCCACTAAGGATCTCGTGACCAGGGGTTAAGCTTCGCAGTCGGGTTTGGAATTCCACTGATACACAGTTGGACCACCACGGCATTGCGTTAGTGTTGTGACACAGCCGCAGTTTGGCCAACCTTCGGTTCCCGGTGCACACAAGTGCAGGTGTAGCTAGGGAAGACTTCTCCACCGCAGTCAATGATGCTTTTATCTATCGCTATACTTTGCCAGATTGAAATGGGATTGGGAGTCACTACGAATAAAGGGTGGCGAGTGTCGTTCAACTTTTATTGAACATTGTGAATCGTTTTGGCACAGGGGAGATCCCCATGCGCCACTCTCCAACAAATGCCTTCGCGACTCACAGCTGTTCAAAGTTGAGTGCAACCCAGATGTGTCCAAGGCTTTCATTGAGATACTTGGAAGTCAGCCAAGAGCATGACGCAACAACATTATGAAGCACGTCTCTCCACAGCATGCCATGCTAATCTCCAACAAGCAACTGATGCATATGACTATTAAAAGAATGGACGGCAAACAGAGAGAAGGCGGTGGCAGAAGAAGCAATTACTGGTGCTGTTATGCTTGTGGAGAAGTGGGCCACAACATCTGCACGTGCCTTAATAAGGAGAAGGTCTTGGACACATCGAAAGAGACAAACACAGCTGTGAACAAAGGCACAGATATGAAAGAGAAAGAGAAAGAGTGGCGCAGAGGTTCCCATTGCAGATGTGACAAAGGCGGCTACAGAGGCCGTAGCGGAGGGACATGACAGCGCCTCCGTTTCGCCTAGAGCTTGGGAGGAGAAAATCACCCTGCCAAGGTTTCTGATGTGCAGGAATCATCTGACAGTGCAAGTGATAATGATCATAATTCTCACGATTCGGGCATGGGAAATTGTGAAGGGTGCAATTAGGTGCAACTCAACTCTCTAAAACTAAACCTACCACTGTGTGATTTACAATGGAAATGTTTACTCATTATCATCAACTCGGAATCCGGGATATTGATACCTTAGATCTTCTTCAGTTCAAAGGGAAGCTCCAATTCGAGATGGGAGATGACACATATTGTCATATAGCAGCCAAGACTGTCAAAGATTACGGGGCATCAGAGAATTATGTGAGAACAAACACACCAGAGAGGATAAGGAAGAAAGGTGTGGAGCTAGAGGAGAGAGATGGTGGCTGGATGATAGTCGAAACAGCCAATGATAGGGTAGAAAATGGTATCCAAAGATGACACCAAGTGCACCTGAAACTCAGGCTTGGAGACGATGGTGATTCATACACAGGGTGGTTCACGATGTCTGACCTAAGGGGATATGATATTGTCCTTGGCGAGGGTTGGGTCCGTGACAATAATGGAATGCGAAGCATTGACAACCGCAAAACTGAGATGTGGATCATGCTGGGCAGACTACCATGAGATGACTGGGAAAAGGCCGCTGAAATACACTACCTCTGTGGTCTGCGGCGGGATGATGAACTGGCTGAGGACTTGGTATGACAAGCTGCTCACACCATGGGCATTGAAATTGTTAATGAGAAGCAACTCTGTCACACAAGCCACTGCCTTCTGGCCAAAGCATCCATGGTTTGTGTGCGATATGATGCTGAAGAATCACCAGAGCACAAGGCATTGCCTAAGCAGGTTCGAGAACAGCTTCTGGCTTTGGGACCTGTGGCCTGTTGGACAAACCATCGTACAAAATAACACGGAGTAAACTGCAATTCTGCATTGAAATCTTGCCAGATGATGATTAGAAAGCTCTGTACTGACCCCCATACTGGCTGTTGCCCAAGGAAGATGCAGATGCACAACATCAATCAGAAACAGCACTTTGGAGATGAACAAGCACAAGCAGCAGCGATTCTGGCTCTCCAGTACTATTCGTACTAAAGCCAAATGGCACCATGAAAATGTGCATAGACCACCGCACCATAAACAGCTTCATGAAAAAGAATTGATACCCATTACCCCATATCGAGGAACTGGTGCAACCATTGGGTGAATCATCATACTTGTCAAAGTTTGACTTAGCTTCAGGGTATTACCAAATTAGGATTTGTGTGGGAGATGGAGCGAAGATGACCTTTTCAACCAAATATGGCCTCTACAAGTGGATGGTACTACGTTTTGAACTAGCCAACACACCTAGCTAGTTTATGAGAGTGCTGAACCGTATGCTTCCATCTAATCCTGAGCTGAGGACATCAGTGGCTGTCTACCATGACAATGTCCTAATCCATAGTTCAACGAGACGAAAGCATATGGACCATGTGTGAGCTGTGCTCTAACTGTTAAGGAATGCTGACCTGAAGCTGAAAAAATCCAAATGTGAGTGGTTCTGAAATGAAATGGAGTGTTGTGGGTTCCAGATCAACCATGAAGGAGTATACACAGTGGTGTCAATGTCTGAGGCAGTAGGTAAATGGCCTCGACCACAGAATGAGAAGAAAGTCTGGTGTTTCCTTGAACTTACGGGCTACTACTGCAAGTTCATTCGCCACTAAGCCCATGTCTCATTGCCATTAAACCATGGATGCAGATTGGATGAAAAGGTGGGGATGCGAATCCGATGCAGAGAGCCACGATTGAGGGACGTCGGAAATGTACAATGGGTTTGGTCCAGTGAACCAGGGGTGGCTCTCTAATTGTCAGAAGATACCATCGGGAAAACTCCCATGCTGCCACTACCTCAGAAAGGGGGCAGGTACATACTGGATTCTGATGGCAGCAAGTATAAAGTCGGAGTAGTGTTAGCAACGCGTCTGGGTTACCCGCCAATGACCAGCATATGAACTGCAATAATGGTTCGGTTAGGTTCCAGACACGTCCAAAAACCTGACGTGCTGCTTTATGGCTTCCCAAACCCAGACCTGTACGCGTCAATCTGTGTGGTTTGCCGGGAGTGGCTAGAACCGTCGGTTCCAATCCCAGGTTCTGGCTTTCGGGTTGTTCTATGTATGGTCTCATTCAGATATCATACTGCTAATCGCAAAATATTGACTTTGGTACGTCATATTCTTTTTTGGATGTATTGGCCGCCTTTATAATCAAAAACAAGAGAGATACGCTCCCTGCCTCATCCTGAAAATGAGAGTCAAGGGAGTATCAACAATTTTTGGTCTTGCATCTTGGGTAATCTGAATGGCAATTGGATGCAGACATTCATAAATGAGGTATAGGCTGCATTGATACGCAAAAGAGGAAGCGACACGCTCCCTGCCCCATTCTGAAAATGAGCGTCAACTGAGCCTCGAAGATTTTTGGCCTTGCATCATGGTTAATCTGTGTGGCAATTCGTTGCAGACATTCATGAATGAGGTATAGGCCACCTCTATTGGCAACACAGAAAGCGACACAGTCCCTGCCCTATTCTGAAATTGAGCTTCAACAAAGGGTGAAAGATTTGTGGTCTTGTAAGTCAGGTAATGAATCAGAGACTTGGCAGTTGTAATGCATAATGAACTTAATTGCCACCATATTAAGCAAAAACGCTAGCTACGACATCACTACAATGTTCTAAACATGAGCATTAACGGAGCATCAACAACTGTATATCTTCTAAGTCAGGTAATTAGGGAGAGATGTAGTCATTGTTAGACATAATCACAGTATTGGCCGCATGTATAGGCCAAAGAAAAATCAACACGGTCCCTGCCGGATCTTGAAAATCAGAGTCAAAGGACAGTCAGGGATTTATGGCCTTTCATCATGGTTAATCAAAGCGTGAGGTGGCCGTTACAGTCTATATACCAAGTTTTGACTGGTTTTGTACACTAAAACACTCACACAGTGGGTTGCAAGTTTGAAAATGAATTAAGTTGTGATTGTCCGGAAGGCTGTTGTGGGAATATCTCTTGCTTATCTGCCCATAAAGGCTGCCAACTCCTTGTTTATAAATGTCTGCGATCAAGCGCCACTTAGATTACCCAGGATGCAAGACCAAAGATCATTGACGCTCCATTGATGCTGATTGCCAAGATGGGGCAGGGAGCGTATAGCATTCTGTTCTGCCAATAGAGGCAGCCAATACTTTGAGTATGTATAACAATAACTAAGTCACCTTGCGATTATCTTCCTTACAGGACAAAATATCATTGACGCTCCATTGACGCTCATTTTGTCCCGAGCGTATATGCAATATGCGACCATTTAATTTGGCATAGAATATCAGTAATGGTGTTTTGGCAGCCGTTCTATCAGCTTCATGTACGTTCTCCTTTATCACTAAGTTGTTCTTTAATTAGGCATATAAATATATCCTTTAAAATATACTTCGAAGTGTCCGCTAATTGTAGATAATAATAATACTCAATTATCCCGTTCATTTCTATCAATGCTAGTCTTCACTGCCAGGTTCGCTCCATATACTGCTCTCATCTGCACAATGGACGTTAGCTGCATTACCACACAGCAGATATTGTACTAAGCAGTGGATGTTACTTCATCAGTCTGCTAATCTGGAATAATATGTTTATCGCGCTTGCAATCCTTGGCATATGCATCAAGATTGAAAAATTGAGTGTTGGGAAGAGGATTATGTATATACACATATCTGGGTGGCACGCCGTCAATTTCGGAACTTTGAGCTCCATCATTGCCAATACCTGGTGCAGGTGGCATTCTGGGCGCAGGTGGCACCGGATGTGGTGGAGGTGCACCCATTGCTTTACACCTCCAGCATGTCTGCGGATTGTTTGCTGTGCCATTTTGGAAAGCACGGCAGCCCTCTGATTGATTTTCATGAGCCATTGCCAGGTGTCTTTCTAATGCAGCCTTCACCTTTCTATATCAATGAAACTCATCTCCCCACTTCTTCTCATCTCAGAGTTGGGTGTGAGGGTGTCTTGAACATGAATTGCGCTTCCTCTAGTGCGGCGTGCGAAAACCCTCCTTTGGCGATTTTGGCCATATTTAATACAAGGCGCATGTCGGACTATTCTTGCTGTACCTGACATCCTTGCCTTGCCATAGTAGCTGACATGTTGCAAACCTACAAGATATTAGTGGCTGCTTCTCAAAATGAGATTGAGCTATTACCTCTACCATATACGACTACGGAGCCTTCTCCAAGGTATATGAAGCCTGCTTTGTCCAGTCTCAGGGACCCTTACCATGATACTCATCCGCGAAGATCCCAGATCTGACAACCTGATGATCTTCAACTTCACAGACTTTGCAGACAAATGCTTTGGTCAACCATGGATGTTTCCCAATATGGGCAGCAATAAATTGGTAATGTAGCTATCTACGTACACCAGGTGTACATTATGGTGTTCGTTGATGGCCATCTACCTCGGTATGGATTTACACACATCCAGACACACGTTGCTTCGTATTGTTGCTGCGTCCGGTTTTACGATCTATTTTTAAACCTGTGTCCTGGGTGATCATATCAGTGGCTGCATTGTCAGCATCGTGGTGGACCAACTGGTGTCTGTGTGGCTGCTGTGTCCGAGCGGGTGACTCACTGGATGAACACCTGTCGTTCAGCTTGATTCAAAGCCACTTGTACCTGGCTGAGGATTTCGTGGAGCCATGACTTGCTGCTGAGGAAAATTGGACAAAGATTATATTGAAAAGAAGTGGGAAGTCTTGAAGAATAAATAGTTAGCTTCAATTCAAAATAGAATCAGTGACAGCCAACTTCCACTTTGTACTGAAGACGAATCCTACTGCATATAGCTACAGGTTGGAGCAGTTTCCAATGGTCCCACAATTTGCAGTAAGTCGGTCAGATGGTGTTTGTTTCTGTACATGGTTACATCATGGTAAACGACAGCTAAAGTATGATGTTTGATTCATATAAACAGCATATCCTTTGACAGAAAGGATATCTGATGAAGTTTGTCTCAAGACATCCTCAGAATCTTACATGAAACAGATGCTAACCATCAAGTCATGTTATACTGTTAGCGTTACTATTCCCAATGAAGTGAAGGTCAAAACACAGATTGTGCTTTGTTCAAGGTGATAAAATGTACCAACCTTGACATACAAGACACAGCTTGCCTCCATGTGGTCCATATCTTGCAACATCTAACATCTTGCCCAACAATAAAGTCAACTCAAGATTCAATGATCAATGCTCCTAAAAAGATCCTTTTGCCACTTCCAGCAGGCAAATCCGCCAATTCAAGCAAACGATGCACACCACGACGTCGTCAAGCAAATGAATGCAAGACCGGCCTAGAGGCAGAATGGGTCCGAGCCTTGGGGGCATTGCACAGCATACGATCTATAAAGAAGCTTTTGGCGGAGAAAAGACGAGAAACGCACTTTCTGAATAATGAAGAGAAAGAGAAATGGATCAAGGATTATATGGATGGTGAGACCGCTGTGGCAAAATGCAAGTTCCAGACACTGAGACAGCGATTATGAAAGAGCAGGAAGACATGAGACATGCTGAAAACACGGGATTGACAACCTGAAAGCCAGAAAAAACACTTGAGGATATGTTCCAAGCTATTGCAGACAGTCTGAGCAATCTTTCCGGTTCTGATGATGAGGAGGTCGGGGAAGATGAGGCAGATGATGAAGAAGATACAGAGTTGAGCAAGCTGGGCGAAGATGATGGACACGGCTGGGTGATGGGCACAATCTCCAAAACGGTTCAGCAATGCATGAAGTGTTTCCTCCAGCAGCAGATGAACGTTGACAAATTGACGAAACCGGGATGTGGGGATATGGCCCACTACTTCAGTCAGAGAGATATGAAGTACGGGACAGCCAAATTGATTGTTCCGGCAGTTATCAAGCCCCAAACTCGCACGACTGTAGCCACACCACCACCGACAAGATTTGGAGAGCTTATGCAGACTCTTGATATGGTATACGAACAGTCGCACATGCCGCCTGGGACTTCGCCCCCAAGAAGTAATCAAACTGAGGCTGCGTTCCGAGAAACCACAGTCATGCCAATACATAGCGTATCTCCCACCCAACGTGAAGCCCAATTCATCACTGAATAGAACTTTGACGCCATTTGAACCTGTAAGTTCTTACGAGGGCATAATGTGTCCCGAGCAATTCACGATTCAGATATCGTGTTCAGACCAAGAAATGGTAACAGCTGCTACATTGGCGGAGGAATAGATTACCATATAGTTGATTTTGATGACGTATCTCATTGAAAACCAATGCATGTACCTATTTCACTCATTCTCAGCGTCTTCTAGATTTCAGTGACCAAATTGTGAGACATGATAATTCGTCAGTGCATGGGCCAGGGTCATACGGGCCATGCGAATTATCTAAACTCCATATCACGTTGATAGATGACCAAAAAACATGATATCATCCTGCCTGTTACTGTCAAGTGATAAAACAAATCCTAAATTAGAGGCAAAATTTGCAAACAGAATTTAAGTCAGTGATGTCATACAAGTCATAGAAGGAGCTGTCAATGCGCAATACAAACCTGGCTCGATGACAGCTGTCATGCTGGATCAATCCATGCATGCAACCGCATAACTCTCGGCTCAGACCAGCTGCACATGGTTGGGATTTTGAAAATTGCTTATGGTAGGTTATGGAAATCGAGGAGAAGGAGCTGCATACACAAAGGTGATGACGTCGGGCTATATACATCGAAACCTAGTCGACAGATCTATATGCTGCTATCTGCTGGCCAAAACCACGGAAACATGATGGGCCTACATTATTCATCATTCCAATAACGTGTATGCTGGTGGCTCAGAAACTGAGAGGCCTCCAAGCATTTGGATGGAAATGATTATACATAGAAATGATATATTGCCTGTCAATAATGACTGTATGTATTATGCGTACAATTGTTGAGCATCCAGTGAGATGTTGGTACGTCTTTAAGGTGAGCATCGACGGAGCGTCAATGATTTTTAGTCTTCCCCTTTTGGCAATCAAAGGGCTGCATAGTCACATGCTCCCAAAATGGAAGTATTGGCCGTCTTGAAAGGTAAAAAGAGAAGCGACATGCTCGTTGACCCATTCAAGAAATGAGCATCAACTGAACATCAATGATTTTTGGTCTTGCATCATGGATAATCACCGGGCTGTGCAACAGCATTAACCCATAATCACAGTATTGCCCGCCTGTATGGGTAAAAATGCTAGTGATGGTATTGCTACTACCTCATAACAATGAGCATCAATGGACGGTCAACAATTTTTGGTCAGGCATCTTGGATAATCAAATTGCTATGTAACGGTATTAACCCATAATGAAAGTATCACTACCTTTTTGCCCAAAGATGCTACTGACAATATCTCTACTACCTCCTGTAAATGAGTGTCAACAGAGCATCAACGACGATTGGTCTTGCATCTTGGATAATCACAGGGCTATGCAATTACGTCAACCCATAATCGAACTTTCCGCCGTGTTTTATCGGCAAAAATGCTTGTGACAATATCTCAACCGCCTACTGAAAATGAGCGCCAACAGAGAGTCAACAGTCATTGTGAGGGCTCAGTAGGCTATACAGCAACAACCCCACATGGGATTGTTCCTAAATTGAATTATGAATGGTCAGACTTGTCAATACGTCATTGCATTCCACTTCACAAAAATGCATCCAATGTCCCACAGGTCTGCCTTTTTTTCTTGCTTGTATCTCTGCAGTCAATACTTAAGAACCAGCTTTCTACTTTACTATAACATTACTTGTGACAGTCTCGCAAGGAGAGTTGCCCAGCTATCATATTCCTACCGCAATGTTGGATTCAAATTCTATGAACACCGTGTTGCTAGAGGTGATGATATCTTCGAAATATGAACGTGTATTTATTCGTGATTTGGGCGACCTTACTTTACAAATCATATTTGATGCTTGGTGGGCATCTATGAATATACGCTCTAAGCATCCTATAGCTAGGGACAATTCCAGACTTGCACCTTGTTGGCCGTTCTATTTACACTGCGGAAGAGAGAAGACCGGCAGTGGTAGCATCATATATCATTTGTCATCAAGTTCTTTGCCATCCATCACAACATGCGACCGGCTCAATTGAGAAACACTTGCTGGCAAAAGCGCGCATCGCGAAGTTACAGTATTAAGCAGAGTCGGAAATAACCGAATTGACCAGTTCAACGGTCCATGAATCCGCTTTAGCCATACTGAAGAGGCAAAGAGGTTGCGGAATTACAATTCTCAGTTCGCAAAGGAAATTCATATTTGACATTTAGAATTTATCTATATTACCTGAATTGACAGACTCAACGCTCCACACTGGCAGCGAAGGACTTTCGAACTGCGGAATTTCACTAAGACACCTGTAGTTAGAACCTCATGTTAGGATTTGTTTCAGCTCATAGTCCATGCAATGCTCTATCACACCTCGAGCTAAGACAGTCATTTAATGCATCAAGAAATGAGTTGGTGCTACCCTCTGCCAGCAGGCTGAGCAACATTTGCCAGAGGGAATGCACACTGACAGTGGATGCAATTATGAAGCAATTGCGATCAAGAAATGAAGATAGTTTAGCTTTAGACGGGTGGACATCCATGAACAAATTAGCCATAACGTCGGTCGTTGCTTACTATATGGATTGAAAGTGGGCATTGTGAGAAGTATAACTCGGTTATTATGAGGTTGATAGCCTATTGTTTTACTATTTCAAACACTAATTGAGGATGATAGGGCCAGGGTCAACTTACTGGGGCACGGCTAGCCATACATTTGAACGAAGTTCTTCATCCTTTGAAGCTTACTGATGGCCGGTTACTTGCAATTACGGCTGATAATGCTTCCACCAATTACTCGATGACTCGCAAATTACAATCAAGCTTTGAGGCCTCCGGAGTCGAGTGGCCTGCATTGAGACACCCATACCATGCATGGCGCACGTTATTCAACTTGCTTTAGGTGCATTCATGAGCAGTATGGGTGTAAAAGGTCGTGCTAAGTCTTGAGAAGCCCATGAGTGCAATCAGCAATGTGGAGAGAATGAAAGTATTGATATTGGGAAGAGTCAAAGACTTCGAAAAGAGGGCAATGTTAGAATAAACAATGTGTTGGCCATGAGACCAGGTTTAGCAACGATGATTGAGGAAGTTCATATTTGAAGACGTGTTGAACGACCTGCAACTGACCTTCTTATAGCACACACTGCATGCGGTGTTGATTATGCTGACGCCGAGTTGTCAAAATGAGTTCATTGACTGTCAAAAAGCCAAAGTACAAATCACATTGCTACCTATTATGGATGGGACGACATGGTGCAATTGGACAGTGGGATTGCTTGAGAGTGCCTCCTGATTACCAGAATTCACTCGTGAGTGGCTCAAGTATCCAAAATACAGTGATTTCCAGCTACTTTTCACAACTAGTGTTAGCAACGGGTCCGGGTAACCCGCCAGCGGTCCGGGTTTGGACCACAAAAACGGGTTGGTTCGGTTCCAAACCCGGCCAAAAACCCGACCTGCTGACTCTTGGCGGGCCAAACCCGGACCCGTACAAGTCAACCTGCAGGTTTCGCCGGGTTTGGCTAGACCCGTTGGGTCCAATCTCCGGTTCTGCGTTTCGGGTTTCACATTTATGGTCGCATTCAGATATGCTACTGCTAATCGTAAAGTATTGACATTGGTATGTCACAGTTCATTTTCGGCGTATTAGCCGCCTTGATGTGCAAAACACGGATACTCACGCGCCCAACCACATTCTGAAAATGAGCGTCAACAGAGCGTCAACAGAGTGTCAACAGAGCGTCAACAGAGCGTCTACAATATTTGGTCTTGCATCTTCGGTAATATGAGTGGTGCTTGATCAAAAGCATCCATAAAGAAGGATATGGCAGCCTGTATAGGCAGATATGTACGGGATATTCTAGCCACATCCTCCAGGACAGTAACGACTTATTTCATTTACAGAGCAACCACTAAGCATTTTTGAGCCGTTTAGCATATGATGACAGTCAAAACGATGTATATAGACAATAACCGCCACATCATGCTGTGATCAACCATGATGGAAGGCCAACAATCGTTGACACTCTGTTGACGCTCATTTTGAAGATGGGGCAGGAAGCGTTTCACTTTCACTTTTGCCTATAAAGGCAGCCAATAATCAGTTTATGGCAATGTGCAACCTGGCGCCCCCCAGATTACCCATGATACATGACCAACAATCGATGACGCTCCATTGACGCTCATTTTCATGATGCGGCATGGAGGGTATTGCAATCCGGTTTGCTTATAAAGGCAGCCAAACATTCCTTTATGAATGACTGCAGCCGATCGGAGGTGTGATTTCCCAGGAATCATGACCAAAAATTGTTGACACTCCGTTGACGCTCATTTTCATGATGGGGCAGGGAGGGTATTGCAATCTGTTTTGCCTATAAAGGCCGCCAAAAATACCGTTATGACTGACTACAACCTATCGAAGGTGTGATTTCCCAGGACGCATGACCACAAATAGTTGACGCTCCGTTGACGCTCATTTTCATGATGGGGCAGGGAGGGTATTGCAATCTGATCTGCCTATAAAGGCAGCCAAAAATACCTTTATGAGTAACGACAACTTATCTGAGGTGTGATTTCCCAGGACGCATGACCAAAAATCGTTGACGCTCCGTTGACGCTCATTTTGCCCTGGCTGTATCCACAATATGCAATCATTGAATTTGGCACAGTTTATCATTCACGTTGTTTTGGCTGTCTTTCTTGCGTTTTCATTTACATTCTTCTTGATAACTACGTTGTTCTTTAATAATAGATAGATATATATAATTATAATCTCCAAAATCCCATCGTTCGGTCAATGCTCGTCATCAATTGCACGATCGCTCAATCCGCTGCTCTTGTCTTCAAAATGAATGTTAGCTGCATTACCACACCACAGAGAGTATACTAACCTTCATCAGTCAGCATATCTGGATCAAAATCAGTATCGTGCTTGGAATCCTCATCATCTTCGAAATATTCCGCCCAGGGAAGAGCTGTATGCGAATTCTTATATCCAGCCGGCAAATTGATGATTTCACCAGGTTGAGCTCCGGAAGTGATACCGGTTGGGGTGGGTGGCGTGCCTGGCGGAGGAGGAGTCGGCTCTGGAATCGGCACTCTGCGTCGGGCGGGTGGAGGTGCACCTGTTTCTTTGCGTGTCCAGCGTGTCTGTGAATTCTTTGCAGTGCCATTTTGGCAAGGGAGGCAGCCGGATGTTTGGTTTTGACGAAGCATTGCCGGGTGTCTTTGTATCGCAGCCTTCACCTTTTTGTGCCCAGGAAACTCAACACCCCGCTTCTTTTCTTCTCGGACCTTGGCGCGTGGTTTCTTTATGAGATATTTCTTTTCCTCAATTGTGGTGCGCGAAAAGCCTTCTTTGGCCATTTTGGCCATATTCAACGCCAGGCGCATGTCGGACTGTTCCAGCTGTACCCGACCTCCTTGCCTTGCCATAGTTGCAGACATGTTGAAAACCTACAAGACATTA